>OLGA01000055.1_pt1 | contig 87958 bp, 89 predicted proteins | sample 1604881 | NCBI WGS metagenome assembly OLGA01 (sample SAMEA3888896, study PRJEB22519) | human gut metagenome | biome: human gut; feature: human-associated habitat; material: faeces | place: Denmark | collected 2009 | reverse complement strand
AGTACCGCACCTGGGCGGTCATCTTCAGCCTCATCTCGCTCCTGCTTGCAAACCTCGGCCTCAATGCCATCATCGCCTACTCCCTGCCGGTGCTGATGTTCCTCTATCCGCTCTCCATCGCGCTCATCGCGCTGGCACTGCTCGGCAAGTTCTTCGGCCATGACCGCACGGTGTACTGCTGGACGATGGGCTTCACGCTCATCGCCGCGATCTACGACTTCGTCGTCGCGCTGCCCGCGGGCGTCTACAACGCCATCAACGGCGACGCCATCAAGGCGTTCGGTGCGGCGTATCTGCCGTTTGCCAAGCTCGGCCTCGGCTGGGTCTGCCCGACACTCGTCGGCGCGGCCATCGGCCTTATCCTTCACTTTGCGCGCGGAAAGAAGGCCGCCTGAAAATCGCATCACAAAAAGCCGTCCGGTCAATGACCGGACGGCTTTTTTCGTCTGAACTCCTTGCGCAAATAAAAGAATTCCGAGATCTGCGATCTCGGAATTCCTTCTGGAGCGTAAGACCAATTGAGATATTTGCGGAAATCCATGACTTTCAAGGCTTTGCGGGTCTTCACCCATTATTTTTTTGCCGTTTTGCTGCGATGGCTGCGGATTTTCCACCCGAGGGTCAATTTTAGTGTTCGACCAAAAAAGATGTCCGCTTTATCCATGCCGAAAAATTGACTGAGGGAAGCGCCTGCTTCATCGGACACATCATCCAAGGAGTTCGTCCAGCAGGTAGTTGTATTCCGGCAGCTGATCCGTGTACTCTTTCATCCATTCCCGCATAGCTCGCTTTTCCAGATTGGTGGCTTCCGTGTAATCCTCGCTGTGCCCTTCCTGCTCCATAAAGTCGTATGCGAGATTCTGATAGATCTCTTTCACCAATGTTTCGGGATCTTCCAGTCGTGTTACATCGGAGTCATCAATGGAATCCGCCGCAGGCAGGCCAAGCAGAACATACCCGAACTTTTTCGAATAGACCACATCGAGCAATTCAGAGCCTTCAATGTAGTTCTGGAATACCCCAAGGACCCTCTCAAGCTCACTTTTCTTTTCCTCTAATGAACTCATGGCAACATCTCCTTCCGCCGGAATGAGCAACTTTCCCGGTCTGGTGTATGTGGTTCTTTTATTATACCGCATTTTCTTTGGCCGTGGAAGAGAGGTGGGATGGGAACTTTTCCCAATCACATGGTCTGTTCCATCGTTGCCACCCGGAAATAACCATGAGAATATGCGGGGGCCAGATCAATTTCGCCATCTGGGCAATAGACCCGGACTCCTGCTGCGGTCAACTTTTCTCCAATTGCCGCCAAACCTTCGGCGTCACGAGCCAGACGGTCGCCGTTCATCACCAGCACACGGTCATAGACTCCATGTCGTGCATCACGGATCAGCGTTCGAATGCTCTGTCGGTTTGCGTCCAAGCCGCTCTCATATTGGAGCATCTCTGCGGAAATCGAAAAACCAAGCTGGCCGGCGAGGCTTCGGAGTGCGGTGAGCTGCTGGTTTATGGCGAGACAGTTGCTTTCCGTAGACGCTCCATCTACCCGGCAGTATAGGCAGCACTTAGACATCTGATTTGACCTCCTTGAACGAATTTGGGGAGACGCTACCACTCAGCCCTGACATTCATCCCGGATGAAATCATACAGGGCTTCCGGTTCCTTCAGGCACCACTTAGTTTTTTCATCATCGGTCCAGACTTCATAGTCCGGGGCGGCATCGTAAAGCCACCAGCTGATATAGTCGTACTGGTCGTTGACCGCTTCCTTCAGTACATCCAGCAAGGCGGCAAGAAGCGGTGCTCCGCCCTCAAATACGAAATGTCCGTCTCCCATCAGGGTGAGTGCCTTACTGAACTGTTCGTCTCGATCCTTTTGCGCTTGGATCTTTCGCAGGGCTTCACAGAAGGTTTCCTTGGACAGCATTAAAGTCCCCCTCCCGGATTCTCCCCCTCCGCTTCCTGTTCGGCTTTCCATTTCAGAAGCAAGGAGATGGCCAACTCCTGAGTAGCGGGATCGACGCAGAACTCGAAGAACTTCACAGCCAACATTTCTGGCGTCAGCCCCATCGGGGCGATTACCGCTTCCAACTGTTCCAGAAGCTCCGCATCTACTTGGATTTCCACGAGCTCATATTGCTTTTCATCCATGGTGCGTTTCCTCGCCTTCCGAAGATTCCTTCCGCAACTCGTCCAGTCGCTGCCGGAACAGCTCCTGGAGCTCCTTCCAGACCTGCGGCTGCTTGAGGGCCACTATCGGCTGGTTCAGTTCCCGCTCCAGATCGGCGACAGCCACCGAAAGCGTCTTTTCATCGAACAACTGGTAGTGGCGACGAAGATACTGGACGACCGCCGCACTCTCCTCATCTTCGCTGCGCATGGCATAGCGGAGGGCGCTGTTGATGACACAGGAAAAGTCATCCACATAGTCAAGGTTGAACCAGGAGGCTGGGCAGAGAACCAGGTCATCTTTGCCTTCCTCGGTGATCACCAGCCCAATGTCCTCGCGGCTTATCCTTTCCAGCACGGTGTCCAGGTCATCTGCCAGTGCTTGGCGTGAGATGCGTTCCATGCTTTCCAGAGGTTGTAAAATCGGCATCCTTTCCTTCCTCCTATCGTCTTCTTTGATTTTGCCAGATGTGAGCACCCGACTCTAGCTGTGCCACAATCGAGGATATGGCTCCTGTTCTCCATATCGGTTAAAATGTGCGCGGATCTCTGCCACAGCGGTGAAACGGGTAGCTTCGTCCAGACGGCTCAGGTTCCGGCAGGTGAATTCCGCGACTATGCCGGGCATATAAGTGTGCCGCCCCAGACTGTACTGGATCGCTGCCAGAACGATATGCCGCAGCCCTCCATCTAAAATGGGAGCGAGGATTCTCACGGAGAACAGCAGCCCGGTGCTTCCTTTTTGGGACTGGAGAGAGAGGCCGTTTCGCTCGGCTCGTTCCATCGTGTGCGTCCAGTCCTGCCGTGCGATGAAACCGGCTACAGGAGCCACCTCATAAAAGCCTTTTTTATGTCTCACGGCTGCACCTCAAGCCCGGCTTTTGACTGACCTTTATACAGAAGATTGTTGGCCTCCATCTCCTCAAAGGTGACCGGCTCGAAGTGATTGACATCCACTCCGGCATTCAGCATTCTCTCGTTTGCCTGGATGAGCGGCCAGTAATCCGCGTCGGTATTGCCGTGGATGTGGCCAAAGACCATGTAGCAGCGCATGATGTGAGGCCAAGACATCATGGGGTAGTGGCAGAGTGTGTACTGCCGCTTCCCGTCTGCGACATACAATAGGTTATTGACACTTTCAAAGAACTGTTCCGTCTGACAACTCCTGATCCATCCCCTGTCATGATTCCCAAGGATGAGATGTTTCTTCCCCCGCAGCCGCCGCAGGTATTCCTCCGGCGGCTTTTGGCTGCGGTAGATCAGGTCGCCAAGGATATAGACGGTATCCTTCCCTGTGACCTTGTGGTTCCAGTTTTCGATGAGGGTTTCGTCCATCTCCTCGATACTGGAAAAGGGCCGGTTGCAAAGGCGGATGCAGTTTTCGTGACCGAGATGCAGGTCAGAGGTAAAGAAGATCATGGGGTTTCACCTTCTTTTTTCATCCTTGGAACCGGGATTGGCTGCCATCGGCAGTATTTTGCAAGCTCATCCTGATGTTCCCGAGGCAGATTCATAAAATCGACAATGTCCTCTCCCGGAAACCTGGCGTGGCAGTAAGCAGGAAAGACTCCCTCCGGCACGATGCCGATGGACTCCGCTCCGGTCAGGCGGGCCTTCAGTTTCTCTGCGTTTCGGATGCATACGGGAACGCCTGCCCGATGAAGTGCCAGGAAGAAACGGACCGCCTCAATCGTCCGGGTCTCCGCAAGACCGGCCACCACCAGATAGTAGCCATGTGCATCCCGGTGTACGATGCAGTCGATGTGGGTGCTGTTGCCGCCCCTGCATACCTCCCAGGGGTGACCGGTGCGGGGACGCTCTTTCAGCCACCGAGCAAAGGCTTCGGGGGAATCTCCGTCCAGCTTGGACAGTCCCTCGTCCCGCCCATCGGCGTGGAGGGCGTACTGCTCTTTTTCCGATTTCTCCGTTCCGGTGTAACCCATAGCCCGATAGCCCAGGGCACAGAAGTGATAGAAGTCGTTTGCGGTCATGGATGGAAGCCGCTTGTTTTTTTCCAAAGGATACCCCAGCGCCGAGGTGAGAAACTCCTCCATCTCCTGCTGGGAGAAGTCCTGGAAGAACTCCTCTTTCCACTGAGGGAATACCCTCCACAGATCCCGGCGCAGGATGGTTCCGGTTCGATGCCAGATGGGCAGCTCCCGCTCCACCAGTTCCTGATAAGAACCGATTTCCACCATCTGAACGGTGTCCCGTACCGCACCCTCCAGCCAGGCGGTGAATGGGGCGATGTCATAGGGGAAGGCGCGCTCTTTGCGGCTGTCCACCTCCAGCACATGCCGATGCCCCAAGAATATTGCCCGATACCCGATCTTCTGATCCTCGCCGGCGGCAAAGTGGAACCACGCTGCCTCCTCCGGGAACTCGGAATGCCACCAGGTTTCAAACTCCTCAAAGCTCTCCACCTGGCCGTCCGCCCGCAGCTCCTCAAAGCTGCCGAAGTCTTCAATGGTACCTCGCTCCGCACGGAGCCATAGTTCCCAGCTTGTGTTCTCCGGGCCTGGCTCCAGCCGGTGGAGAAGGCGGAAGATCCGGTCGATGGCCGCATAGGATGTCTCGTCATAGGTGAAGGAGCAGTTGATGTTTCGGTATTCCACCCGACCCAGCCAGTTGATGTAGTGCTTGATCTCCGGCGCTTTCATGTTTCCACCTCCTCAGTATCCGTATCCCCATCCTCCGTTTCCTCAAACTGGAGCCGGAAGAGGGCAGTGTGCTCTCCCACAAGAGCGGGGTATTTGTAATAGACATGGCGGCAGAGGGTTTTGTACAGTTCGAGGAGCCTCGGATTATCTCCGAAGTCCACAAGCCCGTCCATGATTCGCTCGATCTCCCGCTCCTCGGTGATCCTGCCGTTCAACACCTGTTCTACCAAACGGCTGTATTGCTGATATGCGGCGTCCATTAGGCGGGAAATCTCCTGGACGATCTCACGGATTGCGGCAAAGCACGCCTCCTGCTCCTTGGCCTCCGGCCTTTCTTCCTCTGTCATAATGTGTCCCCTCCCGTCAAGAGCTGCGGCGCAGCCTCCACACTGTGGAAGAGGAAGTGCATCCGGTCGACGCGCTTGTCAATATGCCAGTGCCCACAGAACCAGTGGTCGTATCTGAGCTTCTGCTCAATCTCCTCCAGCCATTTTTCGGTAGAGTCATCCACGGTACTCTGGTCGATCATCGGAAGAAATGCTTCCTGCGGTTCATACTGATAGGGACAGGTGTGGGAGAGAACGGTGTCTACCTGCCAGCCGCAGGAGCACAATGTCTGGATGACCTTGTCCTTGATCTCCTGGGAAGGCTGCTCATCCGGCCACCAGCCGTAACCTCTGGCCAGCCGGTAGAATTTGTCCACGCTGTAAGCTCCGCCGATGACCAAATGTCGGAGACCTTCCAGATCAAAGATCTCACCATCCATAGCAAACAGCAGGCGGGGAAAGGCTTCCTCTACCCAGACTGTCCCGCCGTTCCACTGCTTCGTGCGATAGGAAGGGATGCTGGCCGGCCGGATCTCATGGTTGCCGTGGATGCAGAGCATCGTCGGCTTTACGGCGGCAAGAACCCTCTTCATCTCTGTGTCTCGCCGGTTTCGGTAGTAGTTCGCTCCTACATCTCCAAGCAGAACCAGAGTATCCTGCTCTGTCAGCTTCTTGCTGTCGCAAAACTGTATGACCTCATAGGGGTCTCCGTGGATATCACCCGTGTAATAGATCATTGGTCATTCCACCTTTCTTTTCTCATTATACCAACTCGGAAGACCCATATCCGGGACTTTCCAAAAACATATCCACTGTTCCAAAAATATATCCACCTTTACTGGCATAGATCGACCGGCAGTCAATGCTCGTGACTTCCGGTTGATTGCTTTCTCAGGTTCAGACGGTAAAATCAGAGTTATCTGGTTTACCGTATCTGCCTTGATGCTCTTTCAAGGAGGCTTTCAGCGATTTTATAACATCCAGGAGAATCATCATCTCATAGGTACTGCAATCCGAAAGGAGCAGGGCGATTTCTTCGCTGGCGCACCGTTCAGTGCTGATGATTTGCTCCATCAAAAGCCGGTCGGGAGATACGCCCAAAGCATTGGCGATAAGCACAAAGGTGTCAAGGCTCATGCTCTTGATCCCGCTCTCTATGTAGCTGATGTAAGATGGCGTTTTATCCACCAGTTCAGAGAGCATCGCTTGCGAAAGGTGGTTGCGCTGACGGACTTCACGGATGTGTTTTCCAATGACTTTGTAGTTCAGGCTCATAATAAGACCTCCAAAAAATTTTGCAGTCTTATTATAGTGTTTAGATTATATCATCAACTCGACCTTATATCAATTTCACCCCAAGTTGATATACTCTTAGAAATAGATAATCTGGAGAATATATTTGAGGGGGGAAGCCGATGACGGAACATGATTTGACCGAGAGCCAGTTGGTCGGCTCCCGTATTCGAGATGCGCGGATCAATCGCCGGATGAGCCAGGCCGATCTTGCTGCAAAGGCCAATATCTCGCTGCCCCATGTCAGCAATATCGAAAAAGGCAAGACGAGCATGAAGTTGGAAACCTTTATCCGAATCATCGAAGCCCTGCAAGTGTCTGCTGATTCCCTTCTTCGGCCCGATGTGCCGGAGGTGAGAAGCCTATACCAGAGCGAGTTTGACGAGCTGCTGGCCGACTGCTCTCCCAAGGAGCTGGATTCCATCCTGAAGATTGTTCGTGAGTTGAAATCCACTATGGCCAGACGGGATGACAATACCTGAAAAATTGCGAGCTGGAATTGCCGGCTCGCTTCTTTTTTTCTCATCTATCGACCAGAAGTCAAGGTGTTGACTTCTGGTCGATTTTGTTATTAGTCTGCAGATTATATAATGGCCTGGAAGAGAAATAACACAGGGGGAGCAAATATGTCAGATCTGGCCGTTCAAAATAGAGAGTCAGAGCAGGAAGTTATGCCCTCATTTGATTTCCTGCTGGAAAGGGAGACGGAACGAAACACCCTTTTAGCGGAACATCGTGCCTGGTTAAAGGAAATCAAGCGGGAACGCCCGCTTCCCAAAACACATTACCGTGTGGCGGTATACATCCGCTACTTCAACCAGACCCGCTATGAGGACTATCTCTCAGCTCATAAAAAGCAATTTCTTGATACACTGGCTCTCTGCCCAAACTGGAAGTTTGTCGGTTTCTATGTGGACGAGGGCAGCACTGCGCCCAATATGGAGAACGCTCCGGAGTGGTCAAGGCTCCTTCAAGACTGCTACGAGGAAAAGGTCAATCTGATCATTACCCAGAAAGCAAGCAATATCTCGAAGAAGCTCTCCGAGCTCTCTTTCTGTACGCGCCTCTTGGCAGCACTCCCAAAGCCAGTGGGCGTTTACTTCGTTTCGGAGGATATTTATACGCTGGCTTCCTATTACCAGGAGGATCTACACGACCCCTACTTTTTGCCAGATCCCGGTTGGAAGATACTCCCTGATGACGAACCCCGGAGGGAAATGCTGCATGATTGACAAGTCCACACGCAAACAGCTTGCGGAACGGAAAGAACGGGTCCGCCGGCGTATCAACACAAAAGTTGACCCGGAGAACTATGAATTCATTCCGGCTAAAAAGCCCATCGACTATTACGATAATGATATAAGGCAGCGGGTCGCCGTGTATGCCCGTGTCTCCACAGACAATGTCCAGCAGACTTCCTCCTATGAGCTGCAAAAGAAATACTATGAAGATTTTGTTGTGCATCATCCTAACTGGACATTGGTCAAAATCTATGCGGATGAGGGGATTAGCGGAACTTCTCTGGCTCATCGGGACGAGTTCAACAGCATGATCGCCGATTGCCGCAGCGGGAAAATCGATATGATCATTACCAAAAGCGTGTCTCGCTTTGCCCGAAATGTGGTGGACTGTATCAGCATGGTGCGAATGCTTGCGGAGCTGCCCAGTCCCGTCGGAGTGTTCTTCGAGAGCGAATGTATCTTCTCCCTCAAAGACGATTCCCAGATGGCGCTTTCGTTTCAGGCCACCATGGCTCAGGAGGAGTCTCACATCCGCAGCCGGAGCATGGAAACCTCCTTGCGGATGCGGCTGGACGGAGGTCTGCCATTGACGCCCAAACTGCTGGGGTATTCTCACGACGCAGATGGAAACCTGGTCGTCAACCCGGATGAAGCCCCCACGGTAAAACTCATCTTCTATATGTATCTGTATGGATATTCCACCTCCGACATTGCGGCGGCGCTCACCGAGCTGGGCCGAAAGACTTATCTGGGAAATGTCAAGTGGACATCCAACTCCATTGTCCAGGTCCTTCGCAATGAGCGGCATTGCGGGGATGTACTGACCCGGAAGACCTTCACCCCCAACTATCTGAACCACAAGGCCAGAAAGAATCGGGGGGACAGACCCCAGAGCCTTTACCGGAACCACCACGAGGGCATTGTTTCCAGAGATGATTTCATTGCGGTTCAGCATCTTCTGAACAACTCCAAGTATGGCAACCGCTCCATCCTCCCGGAGCTGCGGGTGATCGACAGCGGCCTGCTCAGAGGGTTCGTGACCATCAATCCCCGCTGGGCTGGATTTAAGCCGGCGGATTATTACCAAGCGTCCGCCAGTATCCATCCGCCCGATGAGCAGCAGGCGGATGCATCCCTGCCCTCGAGCATCACATTGGTTCCGGGAGATTTTGATATGAGAGGCTTTGAAATCGCCCGCAGTGAATTCTTTGATAATTATCACCGTCCCTATGTACTGTTTCAAGATAAGAGAATCAAGTTCAGCACCACATGTGTTCGGTCTTTTGGGAAAGACAACCATGTGGAGCTGCTGGTCAACCCTGTGGAGATGAAGTTCGCCGTCCGTACAGCGGCGAAAAGCAGCCGCAACGCAGTCGTGTTTTCCAAGCTGTCAGACGGAAAGTATCAGCCCAGGGATATCGCCGGTGCGGCCTATGTAGAAACGCTTTTTCAGTTATTCGGCTGGAGTCTGGATTTAAAATACCGGATCGCCGGAGCGCTGTTTCAAACTGAAACTGAATCTGCGTATATTTTTGATGTCAATGATGCGGAAGCGTTTATTAAATCGTACCTGCTTTCCGGTTCAAAAAGCACGGAACAGGCAAAGGAGCCTGTACAGCCCCTTTCTGTCTCCGGCAAACGGGTGCGGGCAGTCCCGGAGGAGTGGATCGGCTCTTTTGGCAAGCAATATTACCTCCACCAACAGTCTTTCCCGCCCGTCTGCGATCAGAGTGAGGAAGACTGGAAAATCCGCATGGAGGGCCAGTTGTATGAAACCGGGCAGAAACTCCGCGTGACAGGATTTGACGTGCTGCGTGACTATATCTGTCAGGAACTCGGTCAGTACGGGAAGGAGGAATCCTAAATGTTCGAAGAAAGTCGGGAAAATACCGGCGGTGTAATCGCCGGAATGCTTCGTTCCCTGGAGGACGGGCATTTGGATATTGTTCCGTCTGCTGAATTAAAAAAAGCGGAACTGGCAGCTTCTCCCGCAAACAGCAGTAGTGATGAGGTCCTGGAGATGGCCGGTGACTTTAACTACGATGGCTACCAAGTGGTACGCCGTGAGTTCTTCGCCCATATTAATGAGCCGTCTGTAACTTTCAACAATTACAAATTTTATGTAAATACCGCCTGCCTGAACCGCTTCCCACAAGTTGATTATGTGCAGGTATTGGTCAATCAGGAGAGCAGGATCTTGGCGATCCGTCCCTGTCGGGCGGAAGATCGGGATGCCTGCGCCTGGTGCACCAACGGCTCCGGCAGACGTAAACCGAAACAGATTACCTGCAAGATTTTTTTCGCCAAAGTGTTTTCACTGATGGACTGGAATCTGGACTATCGATATAAACTCCTCGGGCGGATAATCCATGCCAAGGATGAGTGGCTCATCGCATTTGATCTCACAGCGACCGAAGTGTATCAGCGGGTGCAAAAAGACGGCCAGAAGCCCAAGTCTTCTCGAACTCCCGTGTTTCCGGAGGGCTGGAAGACGCAGTTTGGACTCCCGTTCCGGGAACACCAGAAATCTATGCAGGTAGACATTTTTGAAGGATATGCTGTATATGGGTTGCGCGATAACATAGCTCCTGCTGCATCAGAGCAGTCAGACGAGGCTGCCTCTGATACTGGTAGTAAGTCCGTTTTGGGAGGACAAGGACATGAATCATGAAAATCAATTGCAGGCTTACTTAACGCTGGACCCTGCGCGAAACCGGATTCGAATCCACAGGCAAACGATTCGTCTCTTGAAGAATCCTGCGTATGTGCAATTCCTGGTAAACCCTGAAGAGCTGTATATCGCCGTTCTCGGATCGGACAAACCTATTTCAGGCGGGACCGCAAACAAGGTTCGGATGTCAAACACATCCCAGCAGTCTATAGAATTCTATAGTACGATCCTTATTAAAAACTTTTCCGAACTGCTGGGTGGCTTTGACCTGAGATTTAATTACCAGCTGACCGGTGAGATCGATCAAGTCAACCGGGTCGCATATTTTTCCCTCAAAACCGTCAAACAGCTGGAACGCAGGAGGCTACATGACAGAGAAAGCATTTAGGCAGCTTAACATCGATCCGGAATTCAAAAACTTGATTCGTCCACTTCGCCGGGAGGAATACCGGCAACTGGAGCTGAATCTGGTCATGGAAGGATGCCGGGAAGATATCATCGCATGGAATGATACCATCGTCGACGGTCATAATCGCTATGAAATATGCAATAAAATGCGCATTCCTTATGGAGTCAAGGAGCTGGATTTTCCAAGCAGAGATGCTGCCATCGCCTGGATCTGTGCGAACCAACTTGGGCGCCGCAACATCTCAGAAGAAACCAGGAAATATCTGATTGGGAAACAATATGAAGCGGAAAAGAAAGTACAGCGAAATAGGAATGGCTATAATCAGTACCGTCCGAACCCCAACATTGCTGTGGGGAGAGGCCGCCCAATAGATGAAGAGAGCGGCCGGCGAACAGCAGCCCGGCTGGGAAGGAAGTATCATGTGTCCGGCGCAACCGTACAGAAATATGCGAAATACAGTGCAGCATTAGATACCATTGAACAAAATGCTCCTGAGCTTGTTCCGCACATTCTTTCCGGGGCATATAAGATTTCTTTCGAAAATATCGTTGCTCTATCAGAAATGGAACCCGAAGAATTGAAAGCACTTAGTAAAAAAATCGGAAAAAATCCCTATGCTTTTGCTCGTTACAGTGAATCGAGACGATGCCTTTATTCCGACGCTTCTGCCAAGCCCGGTACAGCGGCGGCAGAGCAGCCGGCAATCAAGACGATGCCCGCCTATGACCCGGATGCGGAAGTTGCTGGACTTACTCTTACGATCCCCTCCTGGATGAGCTCCATCGACCGGACAAAGTCCATGGCACATTTGGAAGCAATCTCACCTGCTGCCAGACAAAACCTCTTGGCGGCGTTGACTGAATTAGAAGGAAAAATCCAGGAAATGCTCAATGCAATTGAGGGGGAATCCTAATGGAAGATTATAGTATGTTTGTTCCCAATGTTCACTTCGAACAGATTCCCATCAAGAACCTCGTATCCAATCAGGAGTACCAGAGGAATATTTCCGAACAGCATGTGCTGAATGCTGCGGCACACTTTGATCTGTATCAGATCAACCCTGTGAAGGTGAGCCGTCGAAATGGGGTCAACTATGTCTTCAATGGCCAGCACACGGTGGAGATCGTCGCCCTGGCCTCTGGCTCTCGTGAAACGCCAGTCTGGTGCATGATATACGATGATCTGAACTACGAGCACGAGGCAGATATCTTCGCCAACCAGATGAAGTTTGTCAAACCGCTCCGTCCCTATGAAGTGTTTATGGCAAATGTGGAAGCCGGGAATCAGGAGCAGCTTATGATCAAAGATCTGGTAGAGTCTTATTCTCTTTCCATTGGCCAGGTCAGAAACTATGGCGTTGTCTGTGCTGTCTCTACGCTTGAAAATATATATGAGCGGTTCGGTTACCACGTACTTGATCGAACACTCAGACTCTGCGTAGGCACATGGGAGGGCGATATGAATTCGCTGTCCGCCAATATGCTCAACGGAATCGCCAGATTGGTCTACACATTCGGCGATGCCCTGAAAGATGAGACCTTCAAGGAAAAAGTAGGGGAAATGTCGGTCAAGCTGCTTTCGAGAACAGCCAAGGAACGACGCCCCGGTTCTATGGGCTATGCTGAGGCGATGCTTCTGGCCTATAACCGCAAATGCAAATATCCGCTCAAATGGACCAAGCTCTACGAGAAGAATGTGGGGAACAATGAAGGACTGGACATTGATACGGATATGGACGAGGATGAGGGCGGGGACTCTTTTGAGGGAGCCGCCAAAGAATAAGCAAACGGACGGTTCCACCAGGAATCGTCCGTTTGTGATCTTATCATGGAAGGGAAAAGGCGGGGCGCATATACTCTATCGCTCCCCGGCTGAGACCATACTGTCCGGCCAGCCGTTCCCAGTGTCCGGATACTGTTTTGCAGACCTCCTCTGCAGCCTGTTCCGCTTCCTGCGGGGCAAGGCCGAAATAATCGGCTACTTCCAGAGCCAGTTCCAAGTCAATGGTGTTATCATACTCACTCACATTGAGGGAAAGCCGGTCCCCCGAGGGGACTGGGTTCACATCATAGAGAGGGGCCAGCCGCCAGCCGGTGGGTGTCAGAAGGAAACCATGGTTGCGCAGGTGGTCGTCAGTATTGGATACCGCCATGCTGAACACGATCCGCTTCCACAGCTCGGCCAGATCCTGCCGGGGTGATGCCCCGTTGGCCCGGATGAACGCCGCCAGATCCAGATAGCTGCTTCCGTCCGCTGCCGAGGCTCCATCGGTCTTGCCCAGCAGGGTCATGGCGGAGGCGAAGTGGATGCGACGGCTGCCGTTTCGGTCAAATCGCTTGACAAGAAGGGTGCTGCCGGTCTTGGAGAATGTCTCCAATTTGGATTCCGGAACATCCAGCCCGCAGAGCCGTGCCAGGTCATGGACGACCTTCTCCCATGCGCCGCTGTTATATTCATCATGCTTGGAAGGGAACTTGGCGATCCACAAGGCGCCATCCGTGGCCTGCACCGTCGCTTTGGGCCTTGCGCCTCCCAAGGAGGAGCCAGGGGCCAGAAGCTCACGCAGCCATTTTTCATTCAGGCCGCTCTCATCGTTCTCGAAAGCGATAGAGGCGTTTTCCAGCGTCCGAAGGTTTACCCATGGAGGCGTCGCAAATGCTTTATCGTTCGAAAGAAATTCGCCCCCTTCTTCCAAGCTGAACCGCAGCGCACCCATACGGGATTCATCGTAGACCTCCAACAGGAAGTCGCTCTCGGTGAGCTTACGGGGCTTGCGGTCCTCTTTGCGAGCGTCGATGGCCTCCTTGCGCTTCATCAGCAGACGCCCCCAGCGATCTGGACAGGAGTCGGAAAACAGGCCAAAGAGCTGCTTGTTCAGCGGCACATACTGCCGCCCGCGGTAAAGAGCCAGATCCGGGTCCAGAGAGAAGGAACTCTCGGCGGATGACAGCCAGGCTGGATCATACTCAAAGGAAAAGGTTTCCTGTCCGCGGACGAAGCCGCAGCGCAGCCGCCCCAGCAGAGTGGGTGCCTCTCCACGCCAATTTTCATATACATAGATGGTCTTTTCGTCCTGCGCCATGGGCTACTCTCCTTTCTTGGGTGCCCGCCGTCTGGTGGGCAGCGCCAGATCTTGTAGCTTCCTGCCGAATTCATCATCTTTTGCAATAAGCAGCAGGTCGCTGTCCATATTGTTTAATGCGTGCAGCACAGCGGCATAGGAGCCGATGGATACCGTAGGGGTGCCTTTCTCAATGGATATAAGAGTGGCTCGGCTGATCCCGGCACGCTCTGCTACCAATTCCAGGCTCAACTTCCTGCGCAGGCGGGCCAGGCGGATCTGCTCACCCATCTGTGCCAGGATCTCCCGTGTTTGCGGCATGATGACCGCAGCTTTTTTTGCCATGCACAATCGCCTCCTAACATAAATTATATTATATTATTTCAGCGATTATGTCAATTATATTTGAAGTTATCAATTTTCTTTTTCCAGGCGTTCTTCGATAAGGTACCCTCCTCCGAAGATAATGTCCAGTCTCCCGTCGGGATACACCTTCACACACTCAATCATTTGGTGGACGATGGTATCGTCGTACTCCATCTTTTTGGATGCTCGGTCGGCGATGATCTGCTGTAGTTGAAGGATTCGGCTGTCATTCACCTGATCGGAAGCAAGTGCTTCTTCGAGTTTCTGAATCCGTCCTTGCAGGAGTTCAATGGTATCGGAAAGTTCTTTGAATTCAGCTTCGTGACTCTCGATACCCTCCCCGCTTTCCACGCTCTCATTGATAAGAGATACCATTTTCCGATTCAGTCCATCTATTTTCCGCCGGAGCAGGTCGATCTCATCTGTGCCTCCGGTTAGACCGATTGCTTCACCAATGGTTGCCCGCATGAGTGCCATATAAGTGGACTCGTCTTCCTCGTTGAATCGGTTGATTGCCCGAACAATAGCGGCGTGGAGGGCGGTCTCATCTACCGTGAGCGAGGTTTTGCAGTAGCGCTTTCCATAGTCTAAGCGGCTGATGCAGCGCCAGACAACTCGCTTTTTTCCTCGGGATGTCCAGGTCACGCGCTTATATCGACTTCCGCATTCGGCGCAGATCATCACATTGGATAGTGCGTACCGGGAGTATTTTCCGGTGGCTGTGGTAGCCGTTTTGGTGGAATTTGGCTCCCGGCTCATCCGCCTGGCAAGTTCTACCTGCGTTTTGTGAAAGAGCTCTCGGCTGATGATGCCAACATGGCTATTCTGTACATAGTACATGGGTGCCTCACCTGTGTTTTTGCGGCGAACCTTACCAATACAGTCAATTGTGACCGTCTTTTGAAGGATGCTGTCCCCGCAGTATCGTTCATTCCGGAGAATACCCTTAATCATGCTCGCAGAGAAGGAGAAGCGTTTTCCTGGTATCTGGAGATTTTCTTCTCTGAGTTTGGTTGAGATCCGGTTGATGGTTTCACCTGACAGGTACATATTGAAGATCCTCTCCACGATGGATGCCTCCTCCGGGACGATCTCCGGTTCTCCGTCTGCACCTTTGCGGTATCCCAGAAGGCACTTATAGTTGAATATGGGCTTGCCCTCCTGAAATCGCTTACGAAAAGTCCAGGTGACATTCTTGCTGATGCTTTCGGATTCGGACTGTGCGAACCCTGCGTAGATGACCAGATAGAGTTCGCTGTCGATTTGCAGTGTGTCTATATTTTGCTCCTCGAAGTAGATGCCAATCCCTCTTGCCCTGAGCATTCGGACATGGTCCAGGCAGTCCACTGTATTACGGGCGAAGCGGGAAACGGATTTCGTGATGATATAGTCGATTTTCCCAGACAAGCAGTCGTTGATCATCTTCTGGAACTGGGGGCGCTTATCTGCACGTGTCCCGGAGATGCCCTCATCTGCGTAGAGTCCGGCGAACTCCCATTCGGGCTTAGCGGCAATCATCTCGGTATATACCTTTTTCTGGTTGGTATAGGATGTGAGCTGCTCCTCGCTGTCGGTGGATACCCGGCAGTAGGCAGCAACCCGCCGCTGATGATACTGCTCCCTGTTGACGATCAGGGAGCGTTTTGGTTCAATAACCGATATTGTTTTCTTGGGTATCTTGGTTACATTCATTTTCTTCATCTCCGATCTCGACATCGGTTTTGGTATGTAGGATCACCTTTCCTCCGCTGCCAAGCGTCAGGTAGGCGGCGATGTCACTAAAGTAGGCCGGGCTGAATTCCTCCTGGGGAGTCATCAGACTTACCCGCTTTCGGGCGATGGATGCAGCAACCTGTAGATGGGCATCGCTCTCAGCATAGAGCCGCTCTGCCATTTCGATTGTTTTGACGATAATCAGTGCATCGCTGGGGTCATCCCGCTCCAGTTCGGCATCAATTTCCCGGTTGATTCGCTGGGCTTCCGCCGACAGCTCTTTTCGCTTTTTGGGGCGAGGGATGAGCAGATAGCTATTGGCGATGATGCGGTTCATCAGGATTGCCACCTTTTCCAACAGGTGTGTATCGGAAATCCGTATGCGCTGACCGCAATCAGGATTAGTGCAATCCCAGCTCTCGCGAATCCGGTGCTTACTGCTCACCCTTCGCCGCATAGGGGCTCCGCACTCCGCACATCGGACCAGATCCCGAAGCAGGTCGATCCCCTCCAGATTTTTTTCGAAGGTGTTCCGCTGGCGGGCTGTTTTCACGGCAGCCGCTTCCTCATACTGCTCTTCCTCAATGATCGGGTCATACTCCCCATCGCCAATGTATTTGGCGTTTCCGATGATTCGTGCGATACGAGCTTTATCCCACACGTCCGTTCTCTCACTGTAGGGGATCTTCCTCTCAGTCAGCAGCTCGGCAATACTTTGGAGGGATGCGCCGTTGATGTAGGCGCTGAATATCTCGCGGATGACCGCAGCTTCATCTTGTGCGATGACTGTCCTTCCATTTCTCATGGTGTAACCGTATGGGATATAGCGTATCTTCTTCATGGCGAGGTTCCTCTCTGTCAGAGCATTTCAGTGAATCTCAGCCCGCCGATGAGGGTGACTGTCATTTCATCTCGGCGGCTGATACTGATGGCCTGAACAATCTCAGTAAAAAGCTTCTCATCGAAGCGGTCCAGTGGTTCCTCGAGCTCTTCCAGCAGCTTTTTCAGCCGCGTCAGTTCCTCTATCCTATGGGTAATGCCCGAGGAGAATTCACATTGGCGCTCCCGCTTCAGCCGGCGCAGTTGGTCGTTAATCTCCCGCACCTGAGCTTTATGGACCTCATCTTTGAGGTATCCCTTTGCATGTAGCTGCTCCACCATCACCAGCTTGGCGTTCAGATCTGCAATGTTCCGGCTGATCTCCCTTGCGGCCGTGTTTTTCTGCTTTCGCTTCAGCTCGGCGGATTCCAGACGGAGTAGAGTCTGACCCAGGATGTCGTATTCAGAGAACCGAAGCTTATTGACCATGGCGATGAAGGCATCGTAGATCCTCTCCTCGCTGTAGTAGTTTGAGCCGCACTGGGTACGATCCTGAATGTGTTTGGAGCATCCCCACTTTACTGTCCCGGAAACCTGCCTCCTGCGAAAATACGAGCCGCACTCAGAACACTGAATGCGGCTCGTAAGAGGGTAGATATTTTGCGTTGTAGATTTTCCAAAGACATCCTGACGCTTTTTCAAGAGGAGCTGGACCTTGTCAAAGGTATCTCGGTCAATAAGAGGAGCGTGGGTCATGGAGGCGTAGAACATATCCTCCTGACCTCGATTTCGGAACTGTTTGAAGGGGACTGTGGTGTCGCGGTAGGTTTTCTGATATTTGCAATCGCCGCAATACCGCTCATTTCCAAGGATGTATGCCACCTTGGTGGAGCGCCAGGTGGATTTCCCGGTTTTGGTTTTGATGCCGCGGCTGTTGAGATCCCGGGCGATCTCCGATGTAGACTGGCCGCTCAGGTAGTTTTCGAACATCATGCGGACGATGGCCGCCTCCGGTTCATAGACCACCAGCGCCTTATCCACCAGCCGGAAGCCGTAAGGAGCGTTGCTGTCCACATATTCCCCAGACTGCATCCGCTTCACGATGGAAAGCCGCTGGTTCTGGGAAATTGCCTTAGACTCCTCCTGTGCGATGGCAGAGAAGGTATTGAGCAGCATCTCATCTCCGAGGGCCAGGGTGTAGATTCCCTCTTTCTCAAACTGCACCCCCACGCCGAGCAATTTCAGCTTCCGGACATATTCCAGAGACTCCTTGGCGTTTCGGGCGAAACGGGAGACGGATTTGGTGACGATCAGGTCGATTTGGTGCTGTTCGCACATCTTGATCATTCGCTGGAATTCGGTGCGGTTCTGTGCGTTCATGCCAGAGAGCCCTTCGTCAGCGAATATCTCCACCAGCTCCCACTCTTTTTTTCTCTGAATGAGGCTGGTATATACCCGAATCTGGTTGGTGTAGGAGTTCTGCTGATCAGCCGAATTGGAAGATACCCGGCAATAGGCGGCGACTCGAACTTTGCGGATTTCCTGCCTGGTGATGGGCGAGATGAGTTTGACCTGCGGCATCAACAGCCCTCCTTTCTGGCTGAATTTTGGATTGTACTACATTTTGGTACCATCCACTTTTCCGGTTCAAGCAACATTATAGTCAACGGCAAGGCAAAGTCTATTGAAAGAACGCAGAGAAGTAAATTTCTACACAAGCGACAAGACCTGATGCCCAAAATACATCAATTTAGACGGTTCCTTCTGAACATTTAATCTGCGATGACGAGATTGGAGCCGGTGAGCTTCTGGTAGTAGCGCTTGGCTCGCTCATACTCGGCCTGAGTGATCACGCCACCTTCCCGCATCGACTTCAGCACGGCCACAATAAACAGGTAGTTTGCACTCTTGGTTTGCGACACAGCAATCATGATGTGATCCCTCCTAAATATGAATATGAATTGATACCACAAAAATAGGGGTCACCCGATTTGGTTGAGGAAGCCTTGGCTTTCCTGCTACATGATGGGTGACCCCCATTGCTTCTGATATCAAGACTATTAAATGTCTTTTTGTTGCCTGTATTCGACACTACTTCCCCAGGCTTGGGCGGTCAGCTAAACTGCGGCGGGCGCCGCACTCCGGGAATCTAACCCCTCCGAGGATCTCTCCGAGCTGCCCCCATTGCTTGAGACTGTGGCTGGACAGGGGTACCATTATAGGCAGATGAGGTCTTGGCGAAACAGGCTGCCATGCCTGCTTTTGGATCGGAGGACCCGCTGGGCACCTTATTGGCCGTCATTGATAGGAGAAAAAGAAAAGCATTTCCTTTTTGTCTCCTACAGGTGGTCATCGCGCACCGTCCGCATCGCTCGCTCATCGCTGATGTTATTTAGCTGCCGGATATTCAGTTGAAAAGGTTCAATGAAGGCGTCTTAAGGCCCCTTCACTTTACAACGGACATATTTGCAGCAAACCACAACCATCAGCCAAAAATATTTTTTGCTTTTTTCTGAATGAGGCGGATTGCATTCTGGACGCTCTGATAGCTAACACCCATCAGGTCTGCATAAGCCTTGTAGCTGATCCCATTCAAAATGCAGGCTTGATAGATGCCATATTGGGTAGGAGTCAAGCTTTCTCGCAAGCTACTCTCCAGCAGTTTCGTGGAAATCTCCTCCGTATAGTCGCAGGTGTCAGCTAACCAGCTGGAGTCTGCCACATCTTCGGGAAGCATATCCAGAGAGAGAACCGTTGGAGCGGTTTTCCCTTCTCTGGATGGACCCTGCTCCGGAGATATGGTGCGCCGGAGACGCTTCTCCTCTGAGCGCAGAACCTGCATGACAGAGCGTTCCACCTCCGTTATCTCGCCGGTAGCTTTGATCCGAACCATGCATTTTCCTTCCTCTGTGGTCCACAGGTCGTAATCGAATTCAACTGGGGTCTTCGGAATACTCATTGTCTTGTCCTTTCCGCTGGCACGAAGCCGCGGAAAGGCAAGACAACAAAAGAGCCGCATGACGGTGGTCATTCTGTCCGTGCCGATAAACAGAGTCTTTCGACTCTGTCCATGCGGCATCAGGATGACTACACCTATCAGGCGGCTCCACAGCTCAGCTATGTGATTCAGTTTTAATTTAGTTCTCCTTCGGGCGAAGGCGAAACACGATTTTTCTCATGCTCAAAACATCAAAGACGGTGACTTTTCCGCACTTTTTGCACTTTGTTTCGATATGACCTCTTGTGTCCTCATATACGACGATTGAGTTATGCTGGCAGTACGGGCATTTGATATATCGCGGCTTTTGCGCCGCAATCGCCTCCCGCGCCCGGATAATTTTGCCCAACATTTCTGCGGAAGGCTCTGTAATGCGAATGTTTTTGCTCATGCCCACACCTCCAGTGGATCAACAAACTCTGCATACGGGCGTTCTTCCAGATACCCAAGCTGCCGGAGCCGAATTACGGCGGCAGACTTGGACACGCCAAGAGCTTGACAGAGAAGTGAAAGTGCCAGCTTGTCCGCATATGAAAACCTCCCTTCATAGCTAATCAGGGTCCGACATTGAGCGAAAAGCCACATGGCCCGCTTTATCTCCGCCTGGGGCATGAGCAGAGCGGCTCCCAAGGCATTGGCCTGCCACTCGTTCCAGTCCTCTCTACTTTTCAAGTCTCGGAGGGAGTAGGACCGCCGCTCCGAATAGGATTCGCGGCATTTTTGCTGGGACTCCTCGGACTCCATTTGAAACAAGATTTGATGTGCGCACTCATGCGCCAGAGTGAACCGACGCTTGCCGCACAGTTTCTTGACCTTGCCGGCCTCAAGAAAGCTGGAGTCCAGAAGAATTTGATTTTGTTTGAGTTCTATGGTGCGAACTGCTCCCATTTCCTCGATGATGTACTCGGCATCGGCATAGCTGGTCAGACCGCAGATACTCCCATCTGCGGACAATCGGGCAAATCGAACACTTAGCCCGAGGTAGTCGCGAGCAAACTGGTCGATGGGTGTTGCGCGAACGTATTTATCCCCAAGGGCTGTGGTGCCGCAGTAGAAGAACTTGTTGAAGTCCTGAATTACAGCTGCACCGATATCCTCTATTTGGTGGTGAGAAAGAATCATTGACTTGCCCCCTTTGCTTCCACGAACCACTTGTTCCCTTCGCTGAACAGGAAGGTTTCCTTGCCGTGGATCATGACGGTATATCGGATGCCACCTCCACTTACCTTGGAGGAAGCAGCTCTGCATTTGTATTTCAGCTGGTCAATTTGATAGATACGGCCATTTGCCCAGCGGATGAACCGGGGGTGAACTACACCGTTTTGGTCTACATCAAGATTGACAGAGACATATTCTTTCCTGCATTGTACCTCCATTACAATACCCTCCGTTTTTCTGCCCGCTTCACGAACAATTTTTCGTGTTTTAGATTGACAAAATCTCTGTTCATGTGGTAACATTTACACGAACAGAATTTCGTGTTACGTTCCCATTATAGCCAGAACAGATTTTCGTGTCAATCCCGTTTTGCGAAAAAGTGTTCGTGTTGATGGCAGAGAAACAGAAAGAGGTGCCTTTATGGGGTTTAAAGAACGGCTGAAAGAAAAGCGGCTTGAAGCTGGATTAACACAGGCTGAACTTGCAGAAAAGGTTTCTGTAACTGCGCGGACGATTCAGAATTACGAAATGGGTTCAAGGAAACCGGGCAACATGAAGGTGGTCGGTGATATTGCTACTGTCCTTGGCACTACTCCAGAATACCTTCTCACCAGCGCAGATGTCTATTCCGTAGAAGCCCATCAGAAGGGTGGAGCAAAAGCAGCGCGAGACATCGATGAACTGGTCGGTGAGGTGACCGGCCTGTTTGCCGGCGGCCAACTTTCCGAGGATGCGCTTGAGGGGGCAATGCGAGCCCTCAACGATGCCTATTGGATGGCCAAGGAGAAGAACAAGAAATTTACGCCCAAAAAATATCGCCAGCAGGAGGAGTAAGTCCATTCTGTGGGGCCTAAGATGTGAGATAATGATGAAAAGCATCCGCAGGGTGGAGGTGGGCTTATGACCGGTAAAATGCTCTCCAAAGTCGGCGCATCCCTGGTGCGGCGCTTCGGAACACGCGATCCCTTCCAGATTGCGAAAGAGTTGGGAATCTCTGTTCTTCTTTGTGAGGATTTTGGCTCTCTAAAAGGAATGTACCGCGTCATCAAACGCAATCGATTTATTTTTCTGAACAAGGATCTGGGGGACAGAATGCTCCGCATCGTCTGTGCCCATGAGCTGGGGCATGACCAGCTTCATCGGAAGCTGGCACAGGCAAACAGCCTTCATGAATTCATGCTGTATGACATGACCACACGGCCAGAGTATGAGGCGAACATTGTTGCTGCAGAAATTCTGATTGACAACGAGGAGTTGCTGGACTACATCTATACCTATCGCTATTCTGCTGAACAAATCGCCAGGGCGATGGATACGGATATCAACCTGGTTGCCTTAAAAATAGCGCACCTGGCGGAACTCGGATACGATTTGCGGCCTGTGAATCATAGAAGTGATTTTTTGCGGTAGTTCTACTGGGAAGGAGTTTCTCCATGAAGTACAAGTTGTACCGATCCTTCGGGAATTTGGATAAAGATGTCCGTAGACATGAGCTGGTTGCCGTGGAGTATGGCATGAACCTGGAGGCAGTGACGAATGCACTAATTCGTGCGGTAGCCGATGATCTGGCTGGAACGCCTGAATACGCAAATTATGAAACCGCCGCTTTTGCGCCGGAGCCGGTCAAGGGGTTCCGCCGTGTTCGGAGGTACGACTATGAGATGACAGGAATTGTTTATCCAACTTATGCGGACAAGAATATCCTGATTGACTACGGTATTGTTGAGGAAAACGAACTCGAGAATTAATGTTACACCCAATTTCGAGCAGCGTTTTGGCGTTAAATAGCGAGAATCCAGAGGGGGCAGTTTTAGTATGAAGCAAAGGTCCTATATCGCAATCGACCTCAAGAGCTTCTATGCCTCCGTCGAGTGCCGGGAGAGAGGTCTCGATCCTCTGGATACCAACTTGGTGGTTGCCGACGAGAGCCGTACCGACAAGACCATCTGCCTTGCCGTTACGCCGTCCTTAAAGGCCTATGGGATTTCAGGTCGTGCTCGTCTGTTTGAGGTGGTCCAGCAGGTGAAGGAGGCCAACCGTGGTCGGCTTCACGATGCGCCTGGGCATCGATTTTCTGGAAAGTCTTGCTTTCTCTCTGAATTAAATGCCACACCGGGGCTGGAGATCGACTATCTGATTGCACCACCGCGTATGGCCTACTACATGGAGTACAGCACACGCATCTACAGCATCTATCTGAAATACATTGCTCCAGAGGATATCATCGTATACTCCATTGATGAAGTGTTCATGGATGTCAGCGATTATCTATCCACCTACAAACTTACCCCCAGAGAACTTGCAATGAAAATTATCCTGGATGTGATCGAGAATACCGGAATTACAGCCACTGCAGGTATTGGTACGAATCTTTATTTATGTAAAGTCGCAATGGATATCTTGGCAAAACATATCCCTGCGGATGAGAACGGCGTGCGCATCGCAGAGCTGGATGAGATGACCTACCGTCAGACCATGTGGTCGCACCAGCCACTCACCGATTTCTGGCGGGTTGGACGTGGATACGCCAAGAAGTTAGAGGCACACGGAATGTTTACCATGGGCGATGTTGCGCGAATGTCGGTATGCAATGAGGATCTTCTCTACCAGCTCTTTGGGAAAAACGCTGAGTTGTTGATTGACCATTCGTGGGGCTGGGAACCCTGTACCATCCAAGCGGTTAAGGCATATCATCCCAGTGAAAACAGCCTTGGTTCCGGTCAGGTTCTGCATTGCCCGTATTCCGCAGAAAGGGCTCGGTTGGTGCTGAGAGAAATGGCAGAGCAACTGGCACTGGATTTGGTGAGTAAGAAGCTGATGACCGACCAGATTGTCCTGACGGTCGGCTATGACATTGAGAACCTAACTGATCCGGCGCGGCGAAATCGGTATCATGGCCCAATAGTCAAGGATCACTATGGCCGCGAGGTTCCAAAGCACGCCCATGGAACCGAGCGCCTGAACGATTATACCTCCTCTACAAAGAAAATCATGGGGGCAGCTACAGCGCTCTTTGATCGTATTGTGAATACCGACCTCATGGTGCGGCGACTTAACATCGTTGCGGGTCGGGTGATTTCAGAGAGTGAGGCGATGACCAGAGAGGGCGAATTTGAGCAGATGGATCTGTTCACCGATTATGCTGCCGTTGAGGCTCGTCGAAAGCAAGAGCAAGCAGAACTGGATCGGGAGCGAAAAATGCAGGAGGTTATGCTCACTATTAAGAACAAATACGGGAAAAATGCCATCTTGAAGGGAATGAATTTAGAGGAAGGCGCAACGGGCAAGGACAGGAATGAGCAAATTGGAGGCCATAGAGCATGACGGAGAAGTATGAAGATATCATCAATCTGCCCCACCATGTTTCTAAGACAAGGCCACAGATGTCTATGCTGGAACGAGCTGCGCAGTTTTCCCCTTTTGCAGCTCTCAATGGTTATGATGATGCTGTCAAGGAAACTGGGCGCCTGACAGATGAGAGAATTGAGCTCGGAGATGAAGAACGAGACCTGCTGGATAGGAAGCAGCAGTATCTCCAAGAGATTATTGCTGATAGGCCGGAGATTACAGTTACCTTCTTCGTCCCAGACGAGAAGAAGCCTGGCGGTTCTTATACCGCCATCACTGGCAACCTAAAACGAGTTGATCTCTATGAGCGCCTTCTGGTTCTGACCGACGGGAAGAAGATCCCGCTGGATGACATTGCCGATATCAAAGGAGATTGCTTTCATGACGTTCTGTAATCATCGCCTATGCCAACCATGAGGGCTCAACAATTCTGGGAAATTTAGCCATCCATAAGGATATGGTCGAGTAGTCACATTGATTTCTCAGCCAATGCCATGTCCTGGTGTTGAGGCTGAGGAAATCTTTTTTTGCGCAAATTGTTCTTTAGAATTATGCTTCGTTCTTTGGCTTCTGTATGAAAGCAGCCATCTCCACTATACTATCTTTAGAGCAAAATCAAGTTCTAAAGGAGGAGGTGGAACGATGGACGCAAAGGCAGTTGGACAACGTATTAAAGCTGCAAGAGAGAAAAAAAGCATGACACAAGAAGACCTTGCCGCCCGTATCAACATCAGCCCAACTCATGTAAGCGTCATTGAACGCGGTACGAAAATTCCGAGGATAGATACATTCGTTGCGATTGCGAATGTGCTTGAAGTGTCTGCGGATGAGCTGCTGGTGGATGTGGTGGATCGTGCGGCAACTGGAGTCGCTTCAAATCTTTCTGCCGTCATCGAGGTTCTCCCTCATGAAGAAAAAATGCGCGTTTTGAAAGTTGTGTCTGCGTTGATAGATAGATGAGTGTGGAAGAGCTTGTGGCTTCTTCCACACTTTTTTCTTCCCTCCGTCAAGATTTTCGCTTATTCGACATTCTTTCGGTGCTATGCTTGCGCTAAAGAACAAGTTAGAAATCTAAAGACGGAGGAGTTAGTATGAGAAGCTTTGATGAAATCCTTGCTAAGATTGCCCACGACAACGGAACGACACCTGAGGATGTGCTTCACGAAATGCAGGTGGCAATTGATGATGCCTATGACCACCACGACCAAGAAGCACAACAGTTATGGGACAGGATGACCTTTAAGGGGGATAGGCCGACGCCGGAAGAATTTATCTTTCAGGTTGCAATGATGCTGGATGAAGGCAATGGCATACTACAATAAAGCAAAGCTCCCCCGCGACTGCAGGGGAGCTTTCGTCCATATTATTGGGAGGAGGCTTCCACAGTATAAAACATCGAAATCAATCTGATTAAAGTCAAGCGTTTGTTACATTCGTTGTGGCCTGCCAACTGGTTATACTGCAGTCTTAGGTATGACCTGCAGAGGGTGCCAGGTGAACTGACCACCCTACAACCCCATATTGCTGGTTCTGACAGGACTCGTTTTTTCCAATCATGGTTCTCTACGCATACATGAAAAGAGCAAGATTGGTCGTCCATCACAGAAGTCCTCATTTTGACCGTAGTAGGTATCTATGATATTCTTATATTAGATTTCCCTGTATGAGGAGGCGCACTTATGAGGAAACCAGAGAACTTCCCATTCAGCGGTCACATTCAAAAATTCCAGCTCACATCAGGTAACATTGCATATGGTCCTCGCCCTGAGACCGATAAGGAAGTCGAGCAGCGAATCACAATCACGAGGAACGGCTCAGTATGGCTATCTCGGTGGGCATACGGTAATGGAATCAGCCTCAAATTGATTTCCCGCGAACAGTACAAGGTTGAAAGCCATGCTGTTATCCAACTGTTTGATAGAATAGAAAATCACTTCCGGACGGAACTCATGGTAGCTATGGCAACGGATGTTGATGTCTGGAATCTGAGACTAATCAATGACGAAAACGAGGAATTTCGCTACCACGGATCTGTGAGCACTGGGATGGATACGGAATTAGATGAGATATCCGAAAGACTACGGCTTACAACGGGAAAACCAGATCTGATTGCATTTAATGGCCTGCCAGAAAAATGGTAGTGTTGTGTCAAAGATCGATTTCCGAGGCGGAGGTACGGAACAATCAGTTGATCAGGAAAGAGAGCAACAACACAGACGCAAGGTAACATGAATTAGAGAAGCTCTTGAAAGAAGGAAGAAAGATCCTTTGAGAGCATTTCCCAGGGGACCCCCTTGCAGCCGTGAGCATAGGTGTAGACTACGCCATCGCTCAGGAAGATGGGGTCCCCATTTACGGAGGCAAAGACAAACATTTCGGGAGTCACCTCATACGCTTCCTGCTGCTGCTGAAGCTCGGCGGCGGGGAAAAACCGGACGGAGCCATAAGCGCCAGAACGGATCTCCACATCTATCGGGTCGGTGTCCCGATAGAAGGCCTGGAACGCGTCGGGGATGAAATCGACCGGGCCGTCATAGGGGGAAAAGCAATTCCGCTTATCCTGGGCCAATGCCTTCTGAACAAAACTCTCAAACATCTCGACACCTCCTATGCAAACACCGGCCGCGCACCGTCAATGGCACACTCCCGGATGCGGTCTGCAAGCTTCCGCCCCTTCACGGTCTTAATCAGGGCGCTGGACGCCGTTGCCAGGCCAAGGCCAATCGTAACGGCAGCGGCAGCCTTGTTCCCAGCGATGCACTGGATGGCGATACCGACCACGAGGATGGCGACGGATACCAGCGCTTGCTTTGCTGTATTGGTGAGGGCCAGCTTTGTCCCCATTCCCTGCCGTTTCAGAGTGGCGAACTGATACACGGCAAACACGGCAATTGTCAGGCCACCCATGACGCCGGCGGAAACCGCCTGTGCCAACTGCGTGGTAACTGCCACACCGGCATTCTCCAGGGCGCCTACCACGGCACAGGAGGCGACTTGGCCAAGCGTGCGTGAGAGCGCGTATCCGGTGACAGAGAGGCCGGCAGCCGTAAGGCCGCCCTGCAAACCGCCCTTGAGGGCATCCTGAATTGTGCCGACAGAGATTCCACTCTGGGCCAATGTCGCCGCGAATCCAATACTGAAGCCGATGCCAAGACCAATGGCTGCGGTCAAGCCGATGCCACGCACCTCATTGCGGAAGACCCGGCGGGCATTGGTGCGGGTCAGCATTTTGTCGCGGTTAATCATCGGGGCATCGGATTCATTGCTCCAGGACCCTTTATGGCCATTCTGCAGATGTTCCCTTTGAGAGCGGTAGAATTTGATGTTATGGGGATTTGCCTGGTCCTCCGGGTGGAGCGCAACGTTCCGCTGATGATGGCCCTGGGAGCCGCGCAGGGAGCCGGTCTCCACGATTTCCCGGCGTTCCGCAGCGGTCCAATTCTCAGAGCCTTTGCCTCCCATGAGAATAGACTTCTTCTCGTAGCGCCAGGCCAGCTCTACGCCACGCTGTCGGGCGGCAGAATTTGGGGTAAAGAGCTTGTCCCCATAGCGGGCCGCGTCTGCGGCCTGCGTAGCTCTCATATCGCACAGGAAGCTGTTCAGTTCTTGGTTATAGCCTCCGGTGACCGCACTGGTCCGAGCACACGTGCTGGCGGCAGTATAGGTCCCCATCCGCCCGAATCCGGTGGCCCCGGCAGACCCGGGGAAGTCGAACAGGCTTTTTCTTTTCTGCGATGCTGATACCATGTTTACCACCTCGTGCGATCTTTCTCTGTGGCAAGCCTCGTCAGGAACAGCTTCCCGTCCTCAGAGAGCTTGTCAAAAATGTACTGATAGATGTAGTTGTAATAGGCGACGGTCGCAGGGAGGAGCCGATTGGCGTCAAAGGCGAAAAGATAGGTGTCCGCCAGACTTTTCAGAGCATCTTCGTTTTTGGTATAGCGGTTCTCATCCTTTTTAAACTTGGAGAACGCATCCGCGAAGAAACTGACGGCCCGGCTGTTATAGTCCATGTTCTCCTCCCGCTCCAGTTCGGCCGTTTTTCCGGTAATCAGGGACGTATGCGCACGGGAAAGGGTGTCATAGACCCGCTTCTGCTCCTCCGTAAATGCATCCTGGTCCAACTTACCGTCTTCCAACCGGATACGGTTCAAAACGTCATCAAACGCATCCCGTGTCTTAACCTCCTGGAGCTCGTCTCTGAGGTCGAACAGGCGCTTGAGGACGGTGTTGTTCTCGTTTTCAACGTCCAGAGCCTGTTTCTTCATCAGCTCGTTGTCCTCACGGGCAAGGGCCTCGTAGCAGTCCTCCAGGCTCGTCTGCTTCGCCAAAATCCACTCCACAAGCTTCTCGTCCAGCTCCGCATTCTCCTTGAAATACTCCAAGGCGACAGCCGCTTTATCCAGCGCCGCCTGACGGTCCAGAAGGGAGGGGAGGCTCGTGCCAAGCGAACAGACAAAGGAAAAGTACTGCTCAAAAGCAGCCTTATCGCCGGGAGCTTTGTTGAACTCATTATTGGCCACCATCAGTGCGGCTTCATCGTTGCCTGCACTGCGGTACTTCTCAAACAAATTGGACATATTGAACATCCCTTTCTCTAAATCGACAACTGCGGGGAGAGTTTCTGCGGGCACTGGCCCAGGAAGACAAGCAGCGAGCGGAGCTCCTCTGACTGCTCCCGGATGGAACTCTGGTCACAGGACTGAATCAGCGTACTCAGGTTCTGCAGGTACTGCTCCCAGTCAGCGTCTACTTTCTTGGCACTAACGTCGAAGGCCGTGGCGATTTTGCTCCAATACTCAGAGATGACCGAATTATACTTGCTGACGACATCGGCCTTTTCGAAGGCCTTGACAATCTTCTTGGCCGCGCTGGTCTCCCAGCTGACGCCGGCGAACCGGGTGGCCGTTATGGCGGCGAGTAGCGCCGCACCGATGCTGACGCCGAGCGGGGGGAACAGCAGCCCCATCAGCGAAAAGCCGACCCCGGATGCGACCGAAGCGCCAATGAAACTCGCAGACTTCTTGAAAAAGATGGGGGCGTCTATGCCGTCGATGAAGTCATCCCAGCGAGAGAAGAAGTTCAGGAAGGCCGAATAGATACACCAGGTAGCGTCAAACCCCATATCCATCTTGCATTTCTCGAAGGGGGCTTTCACCGACTCGTTGAAAGCGGCGGAATAGTCCTGGGCGACTGCCTCGATTTCGCCGGTATAGTGCTGCAAAAGCTGCTCGCAATGCCACTGTATCTCCGACTGAAGAGCACTTACAAAGAGTTCAAGCTCGTTTTTTCGGCCCTGGACCCTCTGCGCCCGCATCTCTTCCACGAGCCTATCAACAGATATCAAAGACTCGTAGAACTCGCGGAACTCATCCACGGATTTCAGGCTGTAATCCTTTATGACATGCCGGACATTCTGCTTTCTCTTGTAATCCCCCTCCTTCCGGGTCGGCTCGTTTTTTTGGATTTCCACCAGGATTTCATAGTACTTATCCCGCGCTGCGCAGACGCCGTCCATCTTCTCAATCTCCGCCTTGAGCTTTGCCGAGCGGTTCTGGACGTAATCCGACACAAAACTGCGGACGTCTTCCAGGATGAGGAGTGGGAGGGTCTCCAGCGTGGCTTTCAGTGTGGTGTTGAAGGGGGTGTATATCTCCTCAATATCCGTCGTGTAGGCAAAGAAGCGGGCCCGCAGGGCATCAAAGCCACGGTCAGGGTACTCGTAGCCGGACTTGGCCGCCCGGACATTCCAATAGGTGTCCGGCAGTGTCTTCGTGAGGTTCCTGCAGCCTACATTGAGAATGGTCTCCAGCTGGTCACGGGCGCCGCTGTTGACATTGTGGGCCTGAGAGGCCAGCACAAACAGGTTGGCAAGAGGACTCAGAGAGTTCTTCCCCAGCTTTTCCATGACCGGCAAAGCGAAAATGTTGCCTTTCAGGAAGGAGATATCCTCAATCCGCATGAAGCCGGTCGCCTGGGAGAGGTAGATGATGACATCGGCGGCCTGCGCCGTCGTAAAGGTGATGACATCATCGTTCTCCGTCTCCGTCCCAAAGCCGGGGAGGTCGATGATGCTGCAGTCCTTCAGGATTGGAGCGTCCAGAAAGAGCACCGCGGCGCTTGCCTTCTTCTCGTAGTTCTCGCCCTGCCTCGTCCCGAACGAGTTGAGCATCTCTACCCCGCCGGCCGCCAACTTCCATTCTCTGCAATAGGCCTCGTCCTGCAGGCGGGAGACATCCCAGACCGGCTCCGAACCCGTCCCCCCGCGGAACACCCAAACGTCCTCCTCAATGAAGGGAGGCTTTCCTGCTCGGTCCATGACATAGACCGCAATCGAGGTCGTCGGCGTCCACGAGGTCGGCAACCGCTCGGTGCCCAGCAGGGCATTGATTAGGGTGCTCTTACCCGTGTCGGATCGTCCGATGATGGCCACCTTTGGCTTCCGCAGCTTGGCCTTGATACCGCTCAGCAGCCCATCAACATAGTCTTTCCGTAGCTGCTCGGGGAGGCCGAGCTCCTGGTAGGCCTCGGTCAGATATTCCACAAGCCCGTTCACCTGTGTTTGGACAGGAGTCCAGGTGTCACATACATCGAGTCCATCCGGGAAAGGTCGTTTGTAGTCGGTCAGCTCCTCAAAGGAACATCCGGTCTTGTCCATTATCTTCTGAATGAATGCGTAGGTAATGCTGGTCGGGTCCTTCTCCCAGCGGGAAACGCTGGACTGGTCAACGCCAATGAGCGTCGCAAATTCGCTTTGGGTCTTTATCTTCAGCTTATTCTCCCGGAACGCTTTCAGGTCCATGCGCTCATCCGCCCCTTTCTTTCTGTGGTGAATTTAGTATAGCTCACCCAAGCAATAATTACAATATATTTTTATGCAGTTGCGCATAAAAATGCTGTTGTGCATAAAACAGAAGAACAAGAATTGGTAAACCTATACCAAAATAAACCACTGGCTACGGCAGGCCGCCGCCATCAGGCTCTCAGAACCGAACGGAGCGCACAGCCTCGCAGGAGGCTAATGCTTAGTTCTGAGGACAGTGGATCGATCCAAAATCCAATGAAGAGAGCCATGGGTTTGCCCCCTGCATCGAATTCTGATATGCTAAAGGTGGTACCGTCCTGGCCAGCGTCAGAGGGGGGAAGCAAAGATGATAGAACTGCTAACGAACAACCATCTCGAAAAGATATTGGACCTCTTTGACGGGGCGAATCGAGACATCCGCATCATCAGCCCATTTCTGAGTGTGGCGATGGCCCAGCGACTGTGTGATTCTATTCGGGAGAGGGGACTGCGCTGTGCTTTTATCACTCGCTTCTACATAGAGGATATGGTGGCCAAAGCGAACAGCATTGATGCCCTGGAGATGCTCTTAAACGCGGGCGTGGACCTGTACGCGGTAAAGCGGCTGCACACGAAGCTCTATCTGTTCGATCATGACCAGGCTATCGTTGGTTCCGCCAATTTTACGACCGGGGGGTTTAAGAGCAACATCGAGTTATCCTTGGCCATTGGCGACCAGCCGGATCTTCTCTCGGAACTCAGCGGATACTTCGATGACATGGAGAAAAAGTTGAAGGCAGCAGATGCCGGGCGCGTCACCCATGAGATGATAGAGAAAGCCCGGGCCATCTACATGAATGTGTACCGTAGCAAGCAAAGGACCAACATCGTGAGCCGGAACTACACAATGTTCGGTGCCGCCCTTGATCGGAAATCGGAGTTCAGGGACGGGAATGCTATTTGGGCTGAATTAGATGCATGCCAAGGAGAAACGGATTTGGTCAGCGGCCTTTTCCGGGAACTTGAGCAACAGGAGCAAATCGTCTACCCCTTCAACATTTGGCTGAAGTTCGATGGAGAAGCGGATCACCGCTTGGAGGCCACTGACCCATTCCCTATGACCGATTTCGACCTGCCGAGCGGGAAGGTCTATTTATCGAACTATCCATTCCGGGTCAGCTCGATCAAAGAGGGGGACGAAGTCTATTTCGCTGGCCTCACAACCAGCAAGAACGGCCGCAATCTGCCTGTCATCATCGGAAGAGGGCGCCTAACGGGGTTCACGGGAAAGAACCACGTCACCGATGTGATGATAGCGCAGTATCCATGGATGCAGCGGTTCCCCTGGTACGTTACCATCTCCGAGTGTGATGTCCTGGACGCACCGCTGGTCGAAGGAATCCCCCTGGACGAGGTGTGGGATGCTCTGGGTTCTGATACATACCTGGCGTCCTTCGGCCGGCACGAAAGCATCCCCGCTGTCAGCCGCAAGCACTACCAGAAAGCGCATATACGCCTCTCAGGGAATGCAAAGCAGTACATCGACAAGCGCCTTGATACGCTGTTTGAGCAGTTTGGTACCATTCACTACGTCTCCGCGACTTAATAGGAAAAGGCAGGATAGGGAGCCGGTTCGGCTTCCTATCCTGTCTTTCTTGTTTGCGTATTTCAGCAAAAGCATGTGTTCGGTGTGGTTAGCATTTGGTTTGGTTTTCAGGTGCGCAATATTTGCGCATCCAGGTTAACTGCATCCTCTGCACCATGGATGATGCAGACAATAGATGAAGTCATGTAACAAATGATGTCTCAAACTGGCTTTTTCTTCTATTTCGCAGTTTCGCTGTTTGCAGATGAAAGGCCCTCATAAAACCTTCTGAGTTCATCAAGACTTTTCGTTCGGTTTTTTATTGGCAAGGATGACCATGCTATGTCATGGTATCGCTCAGCTGGTTCATCTCTCAGTCTTCGGTCTATGATACAGACAATGCCGGTATCTGTGAAATTCCGTATTAAACGCCCAATTCCTTGCTTTAGCTTGATGACCATTTCTGGAACATTGACATCCATCAACGCATCATCTGCAATCGATGCCTTATAGTTTATGATAGGATCAGGAACAGGGAATGGAAGACGGAAAATCACCACATTGGACAGGCTTTTCCCTTCAATGCTGATACCTTCCCAATATGCGCCTGTTCCAAGCAACACCGAGTTTGTATTTTTTCTGAACTCCTTGAGAACTTGATCCTGAGATGAACCTGACTGCTGCATCAGAACCTTATACGGCAATTCTTTCTGGCTCAGAATGGAATAAACATCCTCCATGTCACTCTTGGCAGTAAAAAGAACTAAGGCTTTGCCACCGGAGATATCGAGGACTTCAAGCAATCGTTGCACTCCCTGCTCGATGAACGCCTCGTGTTCTTTGGTTGGATGAGGCAGATCATCGCAGTAATAAATCATGGAATGCTCATCGTATGGATATGGAGAAGGCTTCGGTTCCGAAAGACAGCCGTGTTCGTCAGTCGGGAATCCGGTGTTACTGATGAAATAGGCGTACTGATCTTCAAGGCTGCCCTCGGTCGTATTGGTCAGTGTTGCCGAAGTCAGAATTGTCCGTGCTTTGCCGCTAAAATAAAGTCGTTTAGTGATTTCTCTAGTATTCTTAGGGCAATAGACAAGTTCTGCCTGGCTCCCTTTGCGCTCTATCCAGAGAAGGTAGTCATCCAATTCTTCAATCATTTCTGTGAGATTTTCGGTTAGTTCGTCAAGATCATCCGACGCTGCTGTTGATCGGCCATGATATTCAAAACTAGCGTAAATCTGAATACTAAGAGCTACATTTTTTGTTGCGTCAACCATTGATCTTAGAAGGTCAATGGATTCTGCGCTGTCGTCAAAAAAGAAGCGGTCCGCATAACGCATATCCTGCTGCGCATTATTAATCTGTTGCTGTACTTGTGCTTTGAGGCAGTCAAAGAAAGTACGGATTGCCCTCTGTGCTTCATTGGCCTCTGCATATACATTTTGTCTGTCTGAAGGCTTTACCTCATTGGTAGCACTTTTAATAAGTCCAAGGATCTTGCCCTGATTAATGCGCTCTGTCGTTGCACTTCGTACCTTGTCGTCTAAGTTATGCGCTTCATCCACTACAATCAAATCAGCGTCTCTGTTGATTAAACCGTCCTGTCCGCGCCGTATTTGGCGAAGATGAGCGGTCAGAAAGTCTTGATTACATAGTACGATTCCATCGGTATATCTTAATTGGGAGCGAATGGCATAATAGAGGCATTTCTTTTCGCAAGGACCACAATTGCGCATACTGAACCGCTGGATGTTTACCTTGTCCCAGATGTTTTGCGGCAAAAAAGGGGGAAACTGTTTGCGCTCTTGAAAACCTTCCTCTATACCATCAGCAAGTTCTTTTGGAATCACGGCTCCGTCCATGCTCAGGTACTCATTTGCTCGCTTATGACAAAGATAGTGTGTCTGACCTTTTGCAAGAATGACCTCTGGATCCGTATTCAAAAGGGGCATAACATCATGGACATCATCCCATAGCTGCTCTTGAAGGGCAATCGTAGAGGTGGCAACAATTACCGGCTTCTTCATCTTTTTGTTGTAGAGCAAAACTGGCACCAAGTAACCAAAGGATTTTCCAATGCCAACCCCAGCTTCAACTGCAAAATGCTGATCATGTATGAGGGCATCTACAATTTCAAAGGACATATCTTGCTGACCTTCGCGCATTTCGAAACCATGCTCAGGGGCGACATCCCAAAAAAACTCGTAACTTTCTCTCCGATTGCCTGTAGATCAGTCTTTTTCTTTTTTCCCTGCTCTTTTGGAGAGTTGAAAACGAAAGAAAAGTTCAAACTGTGTACCTCCGTTTGTCCCTGTTAATGCCCTGTTATGAATTTTTTACTACTCTGTCGCATAGGGCCAGGTGTTGATGCCGCCGAATTCGTAGATGTTGGTGTAGCCCAGGTCCGCCAACGCGGAGGAGGCAGTCTTGCTGCGGTTTCCACTGCGGCAGTAAACCAGCACCGTGGCGTCCTTGCCTGGGATCACCCCGGCAGCAGTTTCCTCATTGATCATACCTACCGGCAGCAGCATGGCGCTGGGGAGGTGGCCGCCGTCGTACTCGTCCTGCTCCCGCACATCCAGAATGATGACCTCCTGGTTGTCCATCATCTCCTTGGCCTCTTCCTGGGTGATCTGCTGGTAGGAGCCGGCGGCGGCATTTCCACCGCATCCGGCTAGCAGCAGGAGGGAAAGCAGCAGAAGGATCGTTCGTTTCATCTGATTTCCTCCAAAAGCCCGGCGGCAAAGGCCCTGTGGCCCTTCTCCGTGAAGTGGACACCGTCATAGGCTAGGGGGATGTCCCATTTCCCGGCGTCGGCAAAGCGGATGCCCATTCGCTCCGCCATAGACTGGCAGAGCCGGGCGAAGGCGCGAGCGCCATCGATAAGCTGCGGACTGGGGACCCATTCGCCTAAGGTCACCGGCGGCGGTGCGATCAGCAGGGTTCTGCTTCGATCCAGGGAGACGCCGGAGAGGAACCGCTCCAGCCTCCCGGCGGCCTGCTCCGGGCTCCGGCCCTGGAGCAGATCGTTGGTCCCCAGCATGACGACCAGCAGATCCGTGTCGGCGAGAAAGGAGGGGGCGGAGGAGGGAATCTCCCGACCGTTCTGCCCCATGTTGCAGACGGTCCAGCCGGTCTCCGCAGCCAGGATGTCCACCCACCGGCAGTCAGTGTCATACCGCCCGCCGAAATAGGCCCGTGGGTCGTAGCCGTAAGTGTTGGAGTCGCCGAAGCAGATGACGTTCATCACTCGTGTCCTTTCTCTGCACTATTTGGAGCGCCGAAAATATTCCTGTGCAATTTCTGTGATTCAGCGGAAGCCTAGAAGGATTTTGGGGAATACAACCTGTTGATTTGGGAGTATATTACCCATCCATAAAACTATTCATTGAAGATTACCTAATTCTTCTTCATCTGCTCCCTTTATGAACCGTCCTTATTCGACGCCAAGGGCCTTGAATACCGCATCTTCGGCGCTCTGGTAGAAGATCAAATTAAAGCAGCCAATTAGATCAGACGGCACCAAGCCGAGGTCAGCTGCAGACGCAATGGGAAGCAGCACCTTCTTTGCACCGCTGTCCAGACATACTTGCAGCGCATTTGCCAGCTCATCCACTTTCATCATCGTTCCTGCAATGCTGATCTCACCCATGACCGCCAAACTGCCCACAGTAGGCTTATTCAGTGCAATGGAGGCCAGCGCAATCAGAGTGGGAAGGGCAAGTCTTGTAGTTATACCGATACCCTGCAAATCCTGATAGTTGACGATATAGTCTTTTGTTGTGGTACTGATTGTCCCGCTGATATGCCCCGCATTGGCTTTGAGAAAGTTGAAGGCGGTGTTAGTCGCTTCCTTTGCTTCTCGGTCTGAGCCGAGGCCGGTTCGTTCAAACTTCCCGTTGCCAGGAAGCATCTGCGACTCCAACCTGAACACACCGATCATCCCGGACTTTCCCTGAGAAACGGTGTAAACCTGACCAGGATTGCACATTCCCTCAGGAATCAGCTTGCCGCCGCCTTGTTCTGGTACGGACACATAGCTTTCCTCAAAACTCTCCTTGTCAATGTAGGAGAAATTCACATCGTAGAACTCCATACCACCCAGCTTTTTAAGCTGCTCTTTGACGCGGCGACGCATCTCCAGCGCAAGTTTCAGAATCTCTTCCAGTTGCTCCTTTGTGAACTCGCCGTCCGGATAGACCAGTTTGACTAGTCCATCCACCATTCTTCTGACTGCGATCGTGTCACGTTGATTGAGGTTTGAACCTAAGCGAAAATACTTGTCGAGGGCATCTCCGTACTGTTCCTTGCGTAGCTCGCGGATAAACTCGGCCAGATAATCTGTGATAAAGCCGTAGTCATCAGTAAAATGCTCTGGACGGAATTTGGGAATCTCCCATCCGGGGAGATAACAGTGAATGCGGTCAAGGAAGGCAGTATCGGTTCCCATTTCCGGCGGGAAGGGGTCAAACAGGCTGGAGGTCTTGAGTAGCACATCCACGCTCTGGTTAATGTTGCCCACAAAGACCATCGAAGCACTGGCCGCTTTTTCTTCCTTGCCACGGGCAAAGGAACCAGAGGCCATATAGTCCTTCATGATTTGGACGCCATCTTTGTCCTTGAACTTGATGCCTGCAACCTCATCAAAGGCCACGCAGTCCCAAAGGCCAACCAGACCTACGGTTTTGCGACCCATGTTATAAAAAAGATTGGCAACGGTTGTTTGACCGCCAGACACCAGAATGCTGTTCGGTGAGATCTCCTTATAAAGATGGGATTTGCCGGTGCTTCTTGGCCCCAGCTCACAGAGATTAAAGTTGTTCTCCACGAGAGGCAGCATTCGGATGATGAGTAGCCACTTTTCACGGTAGGAGAGCATATCTGGTTCCATGCCGATAGAGCGAAGCAGCACATCCATCCACTCGTCTTGCGTAAACGCCTTACGACCTTGTTTCAGCTCAGTAATATCTACATGGGGCATCTGGATGGGTGTGAGCTTGCGGATGCGGATCGGCGTTCCGTTCCGGTCTTCTTCCATGTACTCATAATCCAGCTGAACAATGCACCAGATACCGCCGCAGAGCAGCCGGTCAAACTTGGCAGGATATTCTTCATCAATAGGGATGTCTTTTAGGCCGAGATTGGAGAACTCGGCCTCGTAGTAGTCCCGCTTGATGTTCAGATTTACCGTGATTTTATCAATTACGGTGTAGCTGCCCCGCTGCCGGAGAATGGAGAGGATCTTCTGCGCCTCATCCGGGCGAACGAAGTTGTCGGCAAGAATGCGCTTGACATTGTTCACCCCGTCCTCAACGACTTCTGGGTCATCCGAGCTGCAATACTGTCCCAAAAGGAATTCCAAAACATAGACTGGGACATTTGCGCCTTCTTTGATTTTTTTGGTCAAGTCCTTGCGGACGATCTTTCCGTCAAACTGCTGCCGAAGTTTTTCTTTGATTACAGACCGCCCATCCTCGGTTTCCATAATATCAACCATTGATTCCGCCCCCTGTCAAGCTCTATTCTCAAAACCCGTAATCATCTGCAAACGCCAAATCCATGATGACAGGGTGACGGAACACTTCAAGCCCTGTTGCATCGTCGCATACGACAAAGAAATACTGCTTGTCCTTGTCGTACTTCTTGTCTTTAAACTGGAACTTCATGCGGAAGATGCGTTTTTGCGCATCCTGATCCCTGCTATCTGCGATGTAGCTGTTCTCGTTGGAAATGCGCTCGTTTTCTTCGGAGAGGAAGAACAACCGGTAAGTGGCAGGCTTCACGACATCGCTGACTGGCTCAGATTGGATAAAGTCCAGAATAGTGATTTTATTGGTGATTTTGCGCACCATACTCACCAGTGCAATTCCGGCATTCCGCGTCTCCATGTGTCCGCGTTCCATCTTGATGTCAAGCACCGGCACCAACATTTCTTGCGGAGAAGAGCCGCCGTGGACATAGTTCTGACCACCGCCGGCTACTTTGAATACATCATCACTGATGGGAAAGGACACCCATTTGGTGTCTGTGCTGCGAAGGATTTTCCCCATGCTTATGCTGGCAATGCCATCCCCGGAGGCCGGCTCCGATGCGACTACAAAGCGGCGGTTGATAAAAGCGGCCTTATTTTTAATACCATCGATCTTGTCGCTCTCGGCCACCTTGTCCCGCTTATAGATAAAACCATGATCCGCTGTGACGATGAAGTGGTATGTATTTGCACTGGTTGAAATGCGCCGGATGAGGTCAATAATTTCTGAGACCGCCTCGCTGCAAGCCACAAAGACTTCATCCTCGGTGTTCGGCTTGTCGCCTCGTGCGTCGATCTGGTTATGGTAGATATAGACCACCTGTTTGCCGGTAAAGACGCTGCGTAGCTCCGCGACTTTCAGCGACTTGATACTATCGAACTGCACACAAACCGCATCGGCGTTATACTTTTGCAGGACGGCTTCCCGCTCTGAGAGATTATCGCAGGGCAGACCGTCCACCAGCACCTTGAAGTCATCGGTCATGGTCAGCTCGGTGTGCGGGAGCAATGCCGCCATGCCAAGCCGGGTGTAGGAGGGCAGCACACTCAGCTGCACTTCCAGCTTTGCTGAGCATTTAGGATCGTCTTGCATTCTGTTGAATAGTTCTTTGCCAACTTCATAGCGCATGGCATCCGAGATGATCACCACGGTGCGCTCCTTGGAGTTTTTGACATTCCGAGCATAGAAGTCCCGCTGCAAGGGCAGTTGCGTGAAGGCAGCCGGCTCCTGCATGGCGCGGTTCCACTTGGGCAGCAGCGTCTCCAAATACTCGTTGGTGTAGATGTTCTCCACAAGGTCACGCAGCGACTCAAAGGCCGTGGTGTCCTCGATTTGGTCATAGGCGGAGTAAAAGCGGCGGTACTCGTAGTCAAGCCCGGAGTCTGTTTCCTGATACTGCCGCAGGATGTCCTTGTAGCTGTCCGGACAGTGATAATTTCCGGCCTGAATCAGCTGGTATGCGCTGCTGAGCATCTGGTACCGACTTTCAGCCTTCTCCCCAAAGTGCATCTTGCTTCGCTTTTCACAGAGCTGGGGGATGGCCAGATCGTCCAGCTTTGCACCGGTGTCCTCAGCCACCAGCCGCTCCACAAGCCATTTAATGAGGATCTGGTCAATGACAGCAAAGGTATCGCAGTTGACCAAATCCTCTGGCTGATAATCGGAGAAAGCCGCCTGAGCATTCAGACCCGCTGCAACATGAGCGGAAAGCTCATCGTACCGGCTGCGATACAGGATGTTGTTCATCAGATTGTCCATGAAGGCGATGATGTTTCCGGCCTTGTAGGAGGAAAATGCCTTCCACGGCTTCGGCAGCTCGGACGGCACATGCTTTGCCGTATAGGTGACAAACATGGTCACAACCAGCTTTTCAAGCGTGGGCTTCACATCCGTATAGCCAAAATGCTGCTCACATAGCTTCCAGAAGTCGCCCAATAGTCCATACTTCTCGGTCTCAATCAGGAATTTGTTGTCTTCCAGCGTACTGTCGGTCAGCATGACTCGGATGACTTCCTCGAAGGAGCAAGTCCGGGTGCGGCAGATGGCCGACAGAAGGCCGGTGATAATGTTTTCCTCATTGAAGTTCTCGATCTCCAGATCATAGAACCGCTGCGTCCGCTCCTTGCTGGCAAAGAACTTGATGCGCTTTTCAATGATGGGCTTGTACTTCTCGTCGATTCCCAAGTCCACCGATAGCAGCGAGGCGCGGTCTGCGAAGAATCGCTTGGAGTACAGCAGGGTGTCCTCCAGATGGTTGTCGCGCACATCTGGCTTCGGGAAAGGCGCATAGATCAGGTAGTTGGTCGTGGTGTCCTGCCGCTCCAGAAAGAGCTTGGTGGCAAATTGATTATCCGGCCGCAAGAAATAGACCTTGGCGTTGTCCAACGTCACATTCTGCATATCCTCCACGAACTCACCGTTGTCATCGTACCAGAAGACCAGCTTGCGCGTATCCCCGGTAAACTCAGCGTTGAGTCGGTCTATGATTTGTTTGATGTTCATTTCTGCCATTCCGCGTTTCTCCTTCTGAATCTGTGCGGAGCACTACCCAGCACTTGGTATGTTCAATGCAAGTTGAAATTCTCTCCCACTATAACAAGGCGTTTATTTCGTCAATCTGTTTTTTTCTCTGCGTCTCGGAAGCATTCCTATCATAGTATCCTTCTACCCCGCAGGAAGGGCAAGTGTAGGTTCCAGTACCAGTTTTCTGCCCTTGCACCAGCAATCTTTTCGTGTCCCAGCAGCAAGAGCAGTAAATCAGGCTTCGAGGATCGTCTTTGAGTGTGATATAAGCATCCTCATGACGCACAATCTTCTCTGAAATGTCGGAAGTTTCTTGAAGCTCTCTGACTTGCACCCTTAATCTTTGATTTTCATCTATCAGATCAAGTATCTGCTTTTGGGCATCAATCAGTTCTCTCACAAGCGGAATATTGTCAGCTTTCTGCGCAGCTGCAATGCCATCCTTGATTGCTTCATACCATCCCAAGCTCGTTCACCTCAAATCTTAGCAAGAACAGGATATTTCTTCCCGTCGCTGGCAGTCTGGATCTTCTCGTAGTTGACCTTCACGCCATCGTCTAAGTCCAGCTCGATGCGGCTCAGAGCAAGGTGGCCGATCATCTCGTCGTACTCCCGGCACTCCTTGAGCTGCTTCTGGAGCTTTTCCTTCCGCTTAGTGGAAACGGCTACCTCGCGGCTATTCGTGCTGTGGTCAATCATGTCCTGCATACGGCCAATTTCGGACTCGTAGACCCGCTGCATCTTATGGAGGTAGTCCACGCGGAGGTTGCCGATGGTGTCCGGCGTGTAGCGGTGGAGGTAGATAAGTGCCTTGAAGCCATTCTGTTTGCCACTGTCGAATAGCCAGTAAATAGGCCGTTTCTGATAGATCTTGCAGTGATCCTTGAAAAAGTCCTTGAGAAAATAATTTCGGATGATCTCCCGGCTGCTGTCGCCTCTTCCTCCGAGAGCCTTTGCTATAAAGTCCAGATTGTCCTCCAGAGTTTCCTTTCCGTAGACCGCACTCAGCCAGCTGCACAGACGGGTGACAATATCGTCCTCCAGATACTCTTCATCCGTGATAGGAATAATGCCATCTACATCGGGGAGGAAGGTTTTATATTTGCTCTCGTCCCAGTCCCCACCGGCATAGGCCAGACCTTCCATATCCAGCGAATAGCGGCCAAACATACAACCCACGGCATAGGACAAAAGGCTCTTGAAGTCCCGCTGCAAGTCGGCCTTGCGTACGGTCACATCCTTCTCCTCCACCTCCGGGGTCAGCTCGTCCCGCAAACCGTATATTTCAATGAATATTCGGTTCAGCTCTTCCTCATTGGCTTTCAGTTGGATGAAGCGCTCATTGCATTCGCCTTGCCAGAGGAGGAAGCAAAGCTCCAGCGGGCAACTTATTTTCTGATGATTGCCATAGTAATGAGACATATGCGCACCAACCGCCGTTGCATCCCAGAGGTCGTGAGACCAGCGAACAAAGGGATGCTGTTGAAAATCCCATGAAGTTTCAAAGGAGTCCCAGTCATCTTTTGAGAATCGAATGTTTTCATCAACGACACTATCAACCCGATCCTTGGCCCCATTGTCGAATATTACCGGTAACTTGCTAATCGGTCCTTCATGAAAATCAACGGTAGGGCATAGAACCTTAAGTAATTCATTGACTACCTTACTATTCATCAGCCCAAGTACGTAAAGTTTTGCATTCGGCTCATTGAAGAAAATTACTGAACCCTTTGTTTCAAATAGATGTCCTCGAGGGCTGACCCTCATCGAAAGTTGTCCAATACTCAAAGTGGACCATGTTATTCCGTCACGAAAATAGTAATCTAAATTCTGTGGACGAGATTTCAACTTGCCATTTTCGCCTTTGAAGTTTCGGATCTCCTCTCCATCGTTAAACCAATTTACAACATAATCATTATTTCCATACCATTTTCTGAATGCTCCCCCTTTGTTGCATGGGAACCACTTGCATCCTGTTTGAATACTATCTTTTCGAGTTTGAACATCAAAAGCAATATTGGAGAATGAAACTTCATTCCAGAATCTAAGGAATCTTTCATTATCTCCAGTTGCTAATCCTTGTTTGGCAGCTCCAATTTTACTTATAGAATAATTACTAAATGCGGTAATCAGGTTTTCACTCAGCCAATAGGCTATAGGTGTACCAGGTATGCGTTTGAAGTCATTTTGCTTAGCAATAAATCTGCCTTTACGTTCAAAAAACAATTGCTCTTTTATCTCAAGTGCATCAACAGAACTTTGTGACTTAAATAACCGGAAGTATACTCCCTCATAGTTATCAACAAGAGCTTTACCTATCACAAAAGCTGTAGTACCAAAATCCGAGCCAAATATTCCGCGTCCACAATGCAGCATATTCACAATTGTGTTGTGATTTACAATCTCGTTCCTCATTTTGTCATAGCTACTCAGGAACATCCAAACTGGAATATTAATCATTGTCATATAACCATGTTTCTTGAGCATGGCTATTGCACGCTCCATGCAGATTGTGCTGAGGTCTGATTTGCTATTTGGATAATCGATCTTTACTTTCTCATTAAGCTTATCGCTCAATTTTCCAGTGCCAGCATACGGTGGATTAGTCACAACTACATCATACTTTCGTGCCATCGTTTCAGCAATGTCAATGAGGATCAATAGCTTCTCCGTAGTCACTTCCAAACCGGTGCTGTCCATGCTAATTTGTTCTCCAGCATCCACACTGGACACAAAGCGGCGAAGCAGTTCCCAGTTATAGAACTCTATCTTGAGGATTGAGCCGTACTCCTTGGCATCCCACAGGGTGTCCAGCAGTCCCTCCAGCTGAACACGGGCGGTGTTGACCTCCAGATCATCCATCCCGGCACCGAGGTATTTCAGGTGCGCGCGGTTGATACTGTTGCTATCCTGAATGGCGTAGACATGGCAGATGTTTTCACCGTTAAGAATGCGACGGTTATACTGCCGTGCCTTCATCATCACGGCAAAGTAGGCCAGCTGGTAGGCACGGTCATCAATATCGAGGCCGTAGAGGTTGTATTCGAGGATGCTCCTGGCTGCATCCCTTTGGCTGTACCCAGCATCCTCATACATCTGCATCAGAACATCGAAGGCATAGACCAGAATATGGCCGCTGCCCATGCAGGGGTCGATGACCTTGATGTCCCGCACATCCTTGTAGGCGCTCTGCTGCTGAATTTTATCGAGCTGTTCGCGCACTTCCTTTGTCTGCGCAGCTTCGGGCAGATAGTATTTCCACTCCATCTGCTCAGCGAGGTGCTTTTCAGTGGCAATGCGTTTTTCTTCGACCTCGTCCCAAGTCATCTCGTCCAGACCACGTCCATCAGCAAAGACACCTTCGTTCTTCCGCTTGTCGATGAAAAGACGGCCTAAACTATTCTGCACCATATAGCGGACGATCCAGTCCGGGGTGAACAGCTGAGTTACAGCGGGGATTTCATCCTTGGTAATCTTTCCATTCTTGGCAAAGGCAGCGTTCTTCGGCTCAGTGTTGTAATACTGGTACAGCCAGCCGATGATCTCCACCTGACCGCCCTTTTCGATATTGAAATCATCCTCGTCGATGTCATGGATGAGGTGATAGACCACGCCATCCTGATCCACCACAGAGAGGTTCAGCAGCAGCTCGGTATAATCGCTGGTCTTCTCAAAGAGGGCGGGAAGAATCTCGTTTAGGGCGTTGCACTGCTTGATGAAGAGCAGCCGGAACAGCTCGTCCAGCGCGTTCTCATTTTTCAGCCGCAGGATGGTCTCTTCCTCGGCGGGAGTAAAATCCAATTCCGCATCAAAGGGGGTCGTGACAAGATCAGGCTCCACCTTGCCAGTCACTGAAGATAGGACGCGGATATGGGAGGGCAGATAGTCGTTGATCTCCATGAAGCGGATGGCGATGAGTCGGTTGAACCAAGTGTAGGCTACTTCTTCCAAAATGTACTTATAGGCGGTGGGATAGTCGCTATCCTTTTCCTTCTGCCGAAGGACTTCCACCAGCTTTTTCCGCTGCTGCATTGCCTCGTCGGTGATGGAGTACGGCTCCGCAGTGCCGATGTCGTAGAACTCCATATTGGGGGTGGACTGAGGCAGGGCGTTCTTGATGCCCTGAGCAGTAATCCCCATCAATCCGGCGCGGTACTGGATGTCCGCGATGAGCTTGTTCCGCGCCCAGATTGCAAAGTTTTTGATTGCAGTTTTATTCATGGCTTCCCCCTAACCAATGTTCAAGAGCAGAGGTAAAATGCTGATTCCAACATCCACACCTTTGTCAGCAATCCACTTGATAATATCCTTCGCTCTTGCCCATTTCTTGCTTTTCCCATCTTTGGATTTAACGATCTCTTCAAGCTCGTTGATCTTTGCCTGAATTTCTTCTAAATCTTCATATGGGAGAGATGTCATGCCCCCGATCTTTTTTCTCACATCATCAAAAGAAATGGATATGGTATAGCTATTCTCGTTTGTGTTATGGTTTTCATTTTTTGTTGTGAGGTTGATTACAGGGCCAACGGATTTCATCCTATCTGTAAGCCCCGGAAACCCAAGACTTTGATATGCCATCATCTTATAGTAGATTTGAGTTATATTGTGGTCAAGACTACTCCCCGTGACATCATCAAAAAATCCAAGCTCAGCGGTAAATTCGTATAGCCCCTCTCCAAGTTTAGGAATATACGGGTAATACTTTGCGGTGACTTCTTTATAGAGTTTTTGCTTTTCGTTCTCTTGCAATATCCCTGCGGTATCGTTGACAACTCGCTCAAGACGAGCGAGGTCGTCAGCATACATGGTCTTGAATCCGTAGAGAGGATCATCTTCATTTGCGATTAGAAGTTTGATTTCAAGTTTTTCTCGAATAGCATTTAGTTCGGGGCGATAATCAAAGTAATCAAGTGTTGCAGCTTTCCCACTTTGAGGTATCTCATCACCAAACCCGGGGAAAATATCATTGTATTTCGCCAACAATGCCTGAAACAGTTCCTCGGACCCTTTTTTCTCAGCTTGAGCTTTGCAACGCTCAATATCTTGTCGAATAACTTTAATTATTTCAGGATTCATTGACTAACCTCTCAAAACTCTACATTCACAATCGTATCATCAGCCAGCTGCGCTTCCAGAGCTTCGCGCAGTCCAGCGATGTACTTGTCGATGTCCATCTTGCTCTCCAGACGCCAAGAGGAAGTCCCAGTCATCATCTTGATGGAAACATTCTTTGTTTTACGGATCTTCACAGGAGCAGGGGCAATCTCCACCTCATCGGTGGAAGTGCCGCTTTGCTTGGCTTCCTCGGCCTTGCGGCGAGCCTCTTCCTCTGCCCGCTGCTGCGCCAGCTTGTTGTCCAACGCATCCATCTCATTGAGCAGCCGGAGCTTGAGGGCATCCGCTTTGTCTGCATAGCTGCGGAGAGAGGAAACATTGTTGCAATGTTCCGCGCCGTCGCGGATCTCTTGGAACTGTGCGAAGTAGGTGCTCCGCTTCTGGTCGTTGTATTCCTTGGTGGATAGGACTTCCAGCACCCTCGACCTTGCCTGATCGATGGAATCCAGCACAGGGGCGGATTCCTGCTGCAAAATCTTCACATAGCAGGACATGAACTTCTCCCGCAGTTCCGGCAGCTTGGGAATGTTGGCATAAGGCTTTTCCTGACCAACGATGGAGCGCATCTGCGCAACAATGTCCTCCAGTTCGGCGTTTACGATGTAGGTCTTGCTGTCATCGTAGATTGCCAGCATATCCAAAGCACGGGTGAAAATGGTCAGCTGTTCCCCAGCGAAGAAAGCCTTGATGGGTTCATAATCCTCGGCAAAGTCGTAGAAGTCATCCCGCTTCTTGGAAACCGTCGTAAAGAAATCCATAGCAGACTGAATCTGCACAACGGCCAGCATCAGGTTCTTGCCGGTTTCCAGCACCTTCTTACCGGGATAGCGGTGTTCCTTGTAGTAAACCTCCAGTCGCTCCATCTCGTAGATGGTATTCTGCGCATACCGCTGGAAGTTCTTCATGATGGTGTCCTCATCCTCCGCCGAAGTGGTGGCCTGGAACACTTCCTTCATCACATCCCGGACAGCCTTTTTATCCTTATCTGGGACGCGGGTACGCTCTTCCATCAGCAGCTTCTCCACAAACGCCTTTTTAGTGATGAAGCCGATAATCTCTTCCTCGGTTTTGTTGTTCAGGCTTACAGTTGCTCCATTGACGGTAAAGGTGAGATCTCCACGCTTGAACAGGCGGGCAACCAGCCAAAACACATCGTCCTCAACAAATCCATAGGGGGCTTTCATAAAGCGATCCTTCACGCTCTTCATGGAGGTCTTCATGTGGTTACGAGTATTGAGGGAGATAAAGCCCTGTACATCGTCCAGCGCGTGGGCATTGATCTCGGTGCCGTCCTCCAGTCCGAGGGACAACTGATTACTGGTGTGGAGCAGCTTGCGGATCTCCGTCTCGCCCATCGGAGTGTCGATGTAGGACAACTTGTGGTAGACCGTTTGTACCAGACGGCCAATGGCCTCATTGATACGGGTGCCGACTTCCTTGCCGCTCACACGGGCAACATCGCCGTTCACATAGATGGTAGCCTCTTTCAGCGCTTCGGTCAGATAGAGCTTTGCGTTGGCATTGCGCTCCCGCATCTCCACGCGCTTTGCTTCCTTGATGGTCTCATACTTCGCCAGCTGGGTAGAGGTATTCTTGCGCAGGAAGCCTTCAATCTTCAAATAGGACTGGATTTCTTTCAGGAACTCTGCATCGCCGGGAAGCACAACCAAAACTTCTTTTCCCTGACCGGACATCATGCGAAGGGTGGCATCATCAGTGCTTCCGTCATACCAAGGGGTCAGAATGCGAAGTCCCACATCGTAGCTCTGGTTCGCCTTATAAGGGCGGTCATCCACAGCCTGATTGAAGAAGAAAGCATAACGGCCATTGAAGGCGGGATATATGTATTTCTTGCCGGGGAAAATGTCCTCGAAAATCATCTCCGAGACCTTGGTGATGATCTCAGGGGTCTCCACATTTTCCTTTTCAATCTCGTTGTTGACTTCCTGCTCCTCATCGGTCAGGAAGACATAGATACTGCCGTTTTTCTGCACAAGCATCTGCCGCATCAGGACCTTCAGTGCATCCTCCACGCGGCCTTTAAGCTCTATGCGGTCATCGTCAATGTTCTCAATCATCAGGCTGGTGATGTTGTCGATGTTTGCTTCAATCTCCAGCACATACTTGATCATGAAGAGGGTTTTCAGGACATTGATGGCAAAGACATCCTTATCCTTCTTTTCCGGATTGATGTAGCTGTTGTCATAGGCGCGGATAATTACGCCGCTATGACTGTGATCCAAAAAGTTTTCCAGCGCATCATAGAAACGGTGGAAGGGTACGATTACGCCCATCTCTTCGTTCATGATGTTGACGGCAGACTCTTTGAACAGAGCCAGCATGGAACGCTCACCGCCGGAAAGATGCTTGCCGGACGCACCGTGGGTACGGATGGAGGTCAACACGCTGGAAAGCAAGTTGAACTGATACGGAACAAAGGGATAGACCTCTGCAAAGTCGGTTTCGCTGGCATACAGCTTTTTCTCTGCCGTGTCGTTGAAAACGATGAGATTCTTGATGATGGTCGCCTTCTGCTCATAAAGCAGCCGGAGGGACTGCGCCGCCGCATCCGTCTTTTCAAGGATTCTCTTCTTGATAACTGCGTCCACATTAGCGGAAGAAAGGGAAAGACGGGTGTCAAAGCGTCCCTGAATTTTGGAGAAGTCGTTGCCCTTAACCTTGGTGATAGAGTCAATGTCCTGCTGGCTGGTCACAATGACCCATGCCTTGCCCATACATTCCTTACCCAGTTCCTCGGTTACGGTCTGGAGGTTGAGCATGAGCTTGGAATCGTCTCCGATGTACTGGCCAATCTCATCTACGAGAAAAACAACATGGTGGTTGTTTCCCTTGCGGTCAATGTAGGATTTGACGCGCCTTGCAAAGTCCTCAATGCTGATTGTATACGGCTCCACGGCTTTTTCGCACCAGTTCCGCGCAGCGGCCTCGCTCATGAAATTCATCGAGACCAGTGCGTCTACAACACTGTCCTGAATGAAGTCAAAGTCATGCCGAGACGCTTCCCAAGGCTCACCATATTCTTCCTCAAATGCGGCTTTGAACTCGTCATAGCGGCCTTCCTCCGACAGACGACGCTCCAAATCAGCAACCTGAGGGATAGATCCGCAAAAGCCCTGCATCTGGTTGAAGACCTTGAGGAATACATTGACGATGGCATCCTTATTCTGCTTTCCCGTAGACTCGCTCTTGGAATCAATGTTGAACAGAATGACATCGGTAGGGGTCTCGGCGGCCAGCTTCATATCGGCAAGCACCATCGGGTCGATGATCTTTTTATCGTCGATGAAGTAGTCTAGCGCCTTTTTGCCGCTCACCTGACGGTTCTCCAGAAGGTAGGAGAGTATTTTCAAAAAGTGAGATTTACCGCTTCCAAAGAAACCGGAAATCCAAACACCCATTTTGGGGGTAGTCCCCACAATGCCCTTCTTATAAGAAGCGTAGAAGTCGGAAAAATGCTTTTGCAGCTCGCGGGTGACAACATATTCTTCAAGTTCCTGCGAGACATTGGAATCCTCGCCTTGTCCGACGATTATAACGCCTTGAATCTCTCTATCGATTTTCTTGGCAAACATTTCTTTGAGTTGCATTGCACGACCTCCATTACTTCACAAGCCTGAAGGCTCTATAATAGTTATCGTCTTTAATCTCGTTGAAGAGAATCAGTTCTTGCTCGTTGTATGTGCCAGGGAAGAACATTACCACCGGGGCGCAAAGGTACGATTGATGAAGATTGTTGAGCACATTATGAGAACGCAAAAGCGGATAGCATTTTCCGACTCCAGTCAAAAATACAATGGCGTTTTCAGGTGTATGCTCTTGAATATACTGAACAACCAGGCTGTCATTTTCGCTTACCTTCATGGAGTTGCTGACTGCCTTTACGATACGCCCGAAGCCCCGCTGCTTCTCAAAGTCGTAACACTTATCTATAAAATTCTTGCGCTCCAAGAAGTCAATGATAATGTCGTAAAGGTCAAAGACAACCAATTGATATTCGTCAGTACCTCTCTGGTTTTTGTTCTTCATATACTCGATCCGCTCACGGACTTCTAGTTCCTTCTCAGGCGGATAATCAAAAATCCAGTAGTTGACCTCATTAGCCTTTCCGCTGCTCTGCCGGAAGGAAGGTTTTTTGATTGCTGCCTCCATCGCATCAAGCCTTGCTGTTAAATCCATTACTTCACCCCCGTCAGTGCCTTCTCGTAGAGTACCATATCATTTTGATCCAACCAACGGGACAGCTCCGGGTCGAAGATTGGTTTCAATATTGTTCTGGCCGTTTTCGATTTATCAATTACCCCGGCTTCGTAGAGCATCGTTTTGTAACAACGCCCCAAGCGAACCAAGGTTGCGTCCGTCCATCCGGCCACTTTTTCGTTTTGCTGCTGCTTGTCTTTGAAAAAGACTCGCACATCACTGTCTGTCAGCTCGTTGCTGCCGACGATCATCTTTTCTCGGATGACCTCGTAGACAAAATCAAAGAAGAGTGTGTCATACGCCATTGCTGCAATCAACGCATAGAGTTTCTGTGTTGCAAGGTCACCGGACAGGAAGAATGGAATGAAACTCTGATCCAACGATCTTATTCTCCCGGCAACGGTGCTATATATCTGATTAGAGCGCAGTGCGGTTGGAGCTGCAAAGATATTCTCGTTCTGCGCGAGCGTTTTTATCTCTTCAATGGTTTTTCCATCATGAAGAAGCTGAACAACCTTGCGGAATTCAATAAACCAGAAGGACATCTTCACTGCACCAGCGCTATATTCTTTTCTTTTCATCCTGCTGATTGGTCCTCCCCAATATTACTCTACACTTTTCCCTGTCCCATTATTAGGACTGTCAGGTATAATCTCCATGATGTCGTCAATCCCGCAACCGAGCTTGAGACATATCTTCTCCAAGACCTCAACTGTTGTATTCTCGCCTTTTTCCAGTTTACTCATTGTAGAATAGCTGATGCCGACAAAATCTCGGAACTCTTTTTTCTTCATATCTCGGTCAATGAGAATCTTAAACAGCTTTTTATAAGACACCGCCATTTTTTGCACCTCGTCTTCAATACAAAATGGTTGCAAAAGTACGGGCTCATTATAACATATCTCATTGCGAAAAGCGAGGAAATTCATGCGAACGCATAAGTTATTTATCAAATAAAAAAGCAGGGATTTGCTGGGTCCATATTCCCGACAAATCCCTGCTGTCTTAAGTGTGAATGTCTTTTCTCTGCTCTATAGTCTCCGTTAGAGTGAGTCCTTCTGGGGGGCACAATGAACAGCCCCTGGGTCCGCCACATGAGCGCAATTCCCCCTTGGCGGAAGATTTTGAAATTATTATTGATACAGAAAGTGGTTTGTACCAAGATGTAGTACAAACCACTCTCTCATTTATTTCACGGTATAGAGATTGGAGGTGCTGCTCCCGTTTGCTCTTTGACGGGAAGCCTTTTTCAGATATCCATGCTGCTCCAGATCGTTATCTGCCCGCTTGACCACGGAGTGGAGCATCTTAATGTGCAACGATTATGGTCCCACATTACTTCGTTCAAATGCTTCGGTTTGTTGCTTGGAGCATCATGGATTGCACCGCTTACATGGGTCATACCCCATAGAAATCAGCTTATCCCGAGAGCCGTGATACTCCTCTTTATTGGATGCTTTGATATCATCTGCACTGGAACATGATGGCAGGTGGAACTTCTTCGTGTTGTTGTTCAAAACATAGTGTGCCTCAGCGGTTGATGTTCCGGCTTGGGTATCGGAAGAGGGGTCATGGACAACCGATGGATCTGAAGTGGAAACAGCTCCGTCTAGCGTGCTGTCTCCCGTTGCATAGTTGATCGTCACCCCCGGCTGCACATTGTAGGCAAAGATACAAAAGCAGATGCCATCACCATCATCCTCAACGGAGTAACCTTCCATCAGGACTCCAGCAGCCAGTAGGTTGTCCCCTTCAAAGACGGGGGTAACGCGGTAGAGAACATGGCTGTTCGTTTCCTGAACATAGTCGGCAACCATATTCTCGAAAGGTAGCATTCCATCAATGTTCAAATATCTAGTGCCAGTGATCAAGTTTCTCTCATTCGCATTCTCTCCTGAGAGTTGGAAGCCGATTAAGTGGCAGCGATTGTAGAGGTAATTCCCGTCAACAACACCATTATACCGCACAGTGTGCCAGCCGGAAGGCTTGACCGATCCATTAGAGCCGCGTTCCTCGGTAGGCATCAGATCCTGCCCTATGCAGGCATATGCGGTGCCGCACCGGCTGAGCGAGTCGAGAGCGCTATACAGCTCAAACGAAGTTGTTGTCAGTTCAGAAGATGTGAAATAAGGGATATTTCCATTGATTGCAACATAAGCCGATCCACTATAAGGCTTAACATCGGAAAGTGAAAAACTGGTGGCAGCAGTAATTTCAGTTGGAAGAGTCGAGGAAACTGGTTGGTCAATCTCTTGGCCGGTCATATTGCTCTGTCCATTCGACCCAGACGGATCCTCAGCCTCTACACCGGAGTCATCCGCGTCGGCAGATGACTGCTCTACACTATCAGTAGATTGCGGACTTCCTACAATTCCTGAGGATACACTGGATGGAGATTCATCCGGGTAATTGGAAGAGTTGCCTTCGTCCGTCGAACAACCAACTAAGAGGGAAAGAACAAGAGTTGCCAGCAGGAAGATAGATGTAACTTTCTGTTTCACCGTTCAAATACCTCCATAGTGATTCTTTCGTGTGAGCTGCCGGCAAAGTCGCTTGACAGAGCAAGATGCCATGCTCCTTCATACGGCTTCAAATCAAAATACCAATCGGCTGGATAGGTTCGGTTCCACTTGAAAATAATCAGTTTTTCAATGCGTTGCTCGACCGGAGCCAATGCGGCATCTTCGACAAAGCAGAAGTCCCCATTGCCGGCATCTCGTAGGAAAGTGTCCGAGACTGTCAGATCAGAATGACTAAAATCAGAAAATAATCCAGCGGAATAGTGGCTCATGTGTAAAACAGCGTGCTTCGTCAATCTTAAGATCTGCTCACAGAGAATCTTGTCCCGACTTTGCCGACGGTGATTGAACATCATGCCGCCTTTATCGTCCAAACAGACTATTACAATCATCAAACTCCCCCTTTGAGCGCACCGCACTTCATTATCCATGGGAATACTCACTCTGTATTCATCATCCGCTGCTAACCCAATTTTCCCATTTGTATATGCTCCACTCGCCTATATTCGCCCGCCAAAGGCTGACCAGTATCACGGACAATATTTGCCATCATTGTACCGTAGAATAAATGCGGTTGCAACCAATACTGGTCAATGGAGGATGCGCAGATGGAGCAAAAAATCCGTCGTGACCGCAACATGGGCTCTAACCTCAGGCGGCTGCGGGATCAGTATGGCATCTCCCAGGAGAAACTCTGTGCCGAATTGCAGCGTAGAGGCTGCGACATTGGGCGAACTGCCTATGCCAAATATGAGTCAGGGGAGCTGAATATCCGGGCAAGTGTGTTAATTGAATTGAGGAAAATTTACAGTTGCTCTTATGATGAGTTCTTCGCTGGCTTGGATAGGAACATAGAATAGCAGTCTCATACGTTTGATTTGTTTATGCCTAAAATTGAAGTTATCCGCAAACATAGATGTAAGACTATTCTCTGTACTATGTTCTCCGATAGAGTGGGATCTTCTGGGGGGACCATAATGAACCCACCCTCGGTCCAACGCCAAGGCGCATAAGCCCCTTGGCGGCAAGTTATTTAAGAAAAAGTGGTTTGTACTAGGATATGGTACAAACCACTTTTTCACTTTACCTCACAGTGTATAGGTTTGAGGTATGGCTGCCATTTGTGCGGAACCTGGGGTTCTTTAGCAGGAACCCTTTGCGCTCCAACTCGTTGATCGCTCTCTTCACAGTGCTACGTGACAAGCCGAGATCAGAGGCGATTGTCTTAATGCCCGGCCAGCAGGATCCGGATGCATTGGCCCGATCACGAAGATATATGTAAACGGTCTTGCACCGATGAGGCAATTCAGTGTCCGCATAGATCGATTCAAAATAACCCACCTGGTTCACCTCCTATTATGTTCTCAGGCTTGAATCGTCGGAGGGGTGCACATGGTCATCCGCTTCCGTCATCCCCTGTCCGCCATTTTGCGGTGGTGCGCCATCTGCTTTTTTTGATTCCGCATTTTTCATTGAACGGCATAGGATACTATCCTCCAACTCCTTTCGCCCAGCGTAGTGAACCTGTGCGTTTTCCCGTGCAGGCACAGTGTATCCCTCTTTTTCGAAGGTAATGCCCCATTCCAGGAAGAGGCGAAGTCGAGTCTGCATCGGATGGCAGCCTGTTTTCATCACAACAAAGTGGCCTTTGGGAATGGACCTCAATTCGTCCGGAGTCATCAGGGGCCGCTCCACCATCTGCAGAGATTGACTGGGGTCATTCTTGCCCTGGCTCACAGAGCCGGACTGCACCGTGCGGGTGCCGAGGTTTTTGGACAACACTTCCGCAGTCTGGCTGCCAGGCGCAAAACCGCCGAAGATTGTGTCCTGGCAGTTATCTTGAATGATCTCGCTGCCCTCTTTGCCATAGTTTTTTTCAAGCTGAGCTAATGATTGGATGATCGGTACTAGAGTCAACCGTCTGGAGCGCCCAGCGGAGAATAGGGGCAAAATATCAAATGGCGGCATGGTTCCCAGCTCATCGCAAAACAGCACCACACGGTTTTTCAGTTTTCCGCCATTCTCATCAGCAACAGCAAACAGTTCTCGACTCAGGTTCTGGATCATCAGTCCGGCCATGAAGTTCTTGGTGGTGTCTTCTTCCGGCAGGATCAGAAAGATGGCGCATTTCTCGCTGGCAAAGGTTTCCGCGTCAATGGCGCTGTCAAAGCAGATGACCTGTTCCAACTCACTGTCAAGAAACGCATTCAGCCTGGACAGAACGGTGGACATGACAGAAGCCATCGCCTGGTCGGAGGTGTTGAGCGCCGCTCCCGCAAACCATTTTGCCTTATGATTTTCCGGAAGTTTTGCCATCAGTTGCTGGAAATAATTTTTTTGTCTTGGGCCGGGGGACTCCAGCAGATCCTGCACCAGTTTGAACACAGAAACAATGTGTCTTCTTTCCCAGGGGGCCTTATTCGTAGGGGGTAGATATTCCGCCAGCAGGAGAACGACAGCAGTGAGCAGGCCCTCAGCTGCATCGTAGAAAAACGCATTTTGCCCATATGAAGAAGCATCGCCATCTGGGTTCACGATTGTCTTCGCCAGGATTTTTGCATACTTCTCCGCCTTGGCTCTGGCTGCCAGGTTGTTGGAATCTTCCTGCGCCAAATCCATATAGCGGTTGATCAGTGTCAAAAGATTATTTCCGTCTGACCTGGTCGGATTGCGAAGGTCAATCACGGAAATCTTGTAACCGTAATACTTGCTGGCGATGGCACCGTAGTTCCTCGTCAGATCACCCTTGGTGTCCAGCGCTAGAAAACTCATTCCGCAGGCGCAGGAATATTCCAAATTGGGATACAGGAAAAACGCTGTCTTACCGACACCGGATGCACCAATCATCAGGAAGTGAACATCGTCACAGTCCACAAGAGCCTTGAATCCGCCGTGCCTGAAATGCTTTTTTGCCCTGACGGGAGCACGTCCAACGCAGCCCAAGACCAACCCCTGGGCTTGAGGGCGGTTTTCTCCTCGACGCCACTCATCCACCCGAAAAGGCACATGTTTATAGGTCTGCTGGATTTCCTTTGGTGTGGCCCACCGTGCAGTTCCATGCTGTCCGTCACCTACAGTTTTAGATTTGATACGGTTAAGGGAATAGCGTTGCGAGAATATAGAGGCAATGACCAGCACCAGCAGCATTCCACCGCACAGCGCGATCAGGCCCCACGCCTGGTCAGTCATGGCTTCACCCCATTTCTAAAAAAGGGACCTGTGCGTCCTCCAGAGCGCACAGGTCATCATTCCAGTCTTTGTTTTGGGGAGTCAGGCGATCCGAGGCAATTCCAAACTGTTCGGCAATCTGTTCGGCCATGCGGAGGCTTGCTGCTTGCCCTGCTGCGTCATTGTCCAGGCATAAGAACACCTCCTGTGTGCAGGGCATACGGGAAAGCATTGACATTACAGGAATCGCAGATGTTCCGCAGCAGGCCACATAGCTGTGGGATTTCCAGTCATCCGGATACATGGTGATGAAGGACAGCATATCGATGGGCGCCTCGAAGACATAAAGTTTTCCATCAGTGCCGATGTGATGAAAGCTGTATCTTGGATCACTGCCCTCCACATTTTGTCGGAAGGACTTTCCAAAACTGTTGGCACTTCGTTTGTGCGCGTGGCGCGGGGTGCCCTGTTCATCTGTCCCCACAAAGACACAGTTGTGATATTTGCTATCCTCAAAGAGAGTCTTTTCTTTCGCAAAATAGGCAATCACATCACGGTCAATGTGGCGGTGTTTCATCAGGTAAGCAAAGACGCGCCGCATATTGGAATTCGGCTCGGGCAGTTCAAATGGTTTTTGAAGCGGTTTCTCCCGTCCAGCAGCAGAAGGGTATATTGCACCCTGCTCACCTCCCAGGAGCGCTTTGACTGCGTCAGGGTAACTGTAATGATAAAACCACCGGACAAAACTGATCGCATTTCCGCCCTGGCGGCTGTCGTGATCGAACCATTCACAGCCACGGATGGTCACGCTGTGATCTCTATCGAGCCTCTTATCCCGGCCAGAAGGAAGGAGTTTTTCTCCTCTCTGGCGGAGGAACTCTTCCAGATCCACTTCAGCTGCTCTCTGTTTCTGCTCATCGGTGAAATGAATATACTGAGCCATAGTACCTCCTTTCCCTTACATCGTTGGCCCATTTTGCCATCCCTGCTCCTCATGATCATCAGCCTTATGCCCAAGGGCTAGTCGCTTGGCCATCAGCTTTTTCCTGCGCTTGGAATCAATTCGAAGGCCTAGCGGACTAGTAGGTGCCATTGCATTGTCACGGAAAATTTGACCCATGTGATAGAGGAGACGAGTTACCGCAGCGATTACTGCCGGGTTGTGGTTGTTCACTGCCGGTGACTTAATAGGCTGTTGGGCGCTATCCGTTTTTGGTGGTGTCTTGGTCGAATCAATTTCTCCTGATTCTTCGTTCGCATTTGGATTGGTGGAGTCCATCTCTTCCTGTTCCAATTCCAGACGTAGACGATCAGCCTCGCGGATAATGGAGTTCTTGATTGCCTTGAATTCCTTTTGCTTTGAGAGAGGATTATGGACACGTGGTTTGTCCTTGTAATACCCCTCCAATTTATCACGCAGATCATTCCAGACCTGATAGCACGCTGCCACATCTGGTTGCAGTGCCAGCTCATCAGTGATAGCGTCCACTAGTTCTTTCAACTTTTTAGGCAGATATCCATACTGTTTTTTCCCTTTGACACTGCCCAGGGCATTAGCCAGTTCCACCATCTTTCTGGCAATCGAATCATTATCCAGAGAGGTGGATTCCATGCGAGCAATCAGTTCCGCCATAGCGGAGCGGGACTGTTTTACCAGGTCCTGATAAGCCAGATCCTTTTTGACATAGAGGTTGTGCATCTCATCCTGGAAGATAGTGTTGGTCAGCGCAGAGCGCATGGCTGTGATTCCAGTCTTGTTCAGATACCCATGTTTCTCATCTGCAGACCACACCATCATGTGTACATGTGGGTGGTACCCTTCATCGTGGAAGGCTGCACACCACCGGAAGTCATCCACCGGGATCTTCATGGCCTGCGCCAAACGTGTACGGTGCTGCAGAAGGAGGGTGCGCCAGTTTTCAGCACTATCGTATCCAAGAGCAGACGCATCTTCTCGGCGCAGAGAAAGGATGACCGTCCAGACAGGGCCATGGTGTTCCGCGACCTCTGCCATCATATCCTGGAGCGACACATCCTGCGTGTCACTGAACAGGCCATGGTCACCGCGCTTTTCTACACGGGGACGGGTAGCTATGTACTTGAGGTAGCCATCGCCAGCTTCCATGGTATGGACATTGGCATCCAGTGCCATGGTGATCAATTCAGAGGCGTTGCCAAAGGTGGGAGAGGCGCAGTAGTCACTGTACTCGAATAGTTCTTTGGTATCTGGATAATCCTTGAGCAGCCTTTCGATGAGTTCTTTCTGAGGCTGTGTGACAGGACCCCGGCCATGAAGTTTCTCAACACCTTCTCTTGTGGCAATGTACCGCATGTACTTTGCTGCACTGCCATTGCGGATGTAGCCACACTTCTGCACCAGCTTTGGCATGGCTTACAACCTCTTTTGGAACCGGAAGATCTCCTTGAAGCTGATCATGCCATGGGTACGCATCACATCCTGGACACACCGGCCACGCAGCTGTTCCAACTCATTGAGTGTTGCATCTGTGTCGTGTGCCATGAGGTGCATCATCATGGACATCTCCACCGACATTTTGAACAGCAGCTTGCCGAGCCGATCTCCCAGCGCGCCTAACGAGCCTTCCAATGTAGCTGACAGTGTGACTGGTAGATACGAGCCGTCCTGCTCCGCTTCAAGGTAGCCGGTATAGAATTGAATGGCTTTTTCAATAAATTCGCTTTGACTCTGAGAGTTGTCAAGCTGGTAGGAACGCTCCACCAGTTCTTTTGTTTTCGGTGTCAGCCAGAAAGCGAATTTTTTCTTTGTGTTACTCATGACGTAGTTCACCTCACACTCTAATGAGTCTCTGGCTAATACGAAACGCTTCCAGGTCATCGATGATGAAAAGGTCGCTGCGCCATTGGCCGGGCCATACCGCAAAGAGTTTGCTGATGCCCGACTGGGCGTGTACGTATCCTTCGATTTTGTCATGATATGTGGCGAGCTGTTTGATCTCGCCAGTGGCAAACAACTCGATATAGCAGATTCGATTGCTGCCATAAGGAAAGCCCTCTGTCTCCTTTGAGCTTCTCATCTTTGGTACCTTCTTTCTAATCAAATTTGCGCTGGGTGCGTCTTCGTCCCCGGAAGAAAGCGTGACACGGCGGGGCTTACGGGGATTCACGACCCCGGAGACGGGATTTTTTTGCTTTTACGACCCCGGTGGGAAAAGCCTGAAACTGCCCGCACTGCGGGCAGAAGTGAGAGAGCCGGGTCGTTCACGACCCCGGCTCTTTCTGCCTGCTTTTTTTTCGTCCTCCGTCCCCTGGTGGAAAAAGCCCTCAAATGGGGGCTAACCTTCCCGATTGGGGTAGGTGGTCTACCCCCACCCATAGGAGGGCACACAGGGCCTCACAGCGGCCCACACGGGGCCGTTATCAGGTGCCCAGCATTCACCCCATCTGCATTCCCGTCAAATCCTCGTTTTCATGCTCCTGAAGGGGGACCTGCGTCATATCTTCCATGTCGGCAATCCACATGGACATACTGTCGAGCAGCGTTTCTAAGTGATCAGACACAACTTGGAAAGAGTTCTCCAATGTTTTGCTTGAGGAGAACTCCTCTTGTTGCGTTTTGTGAATCACTTCCATCTGACGCTGCACAACAAACAGGATGTCCAACAGATCATAGGCAGAGGGAGTGTGGCAACCAACCGATTCCTGCTGCACAGGAGACTGTTCTGTCTTTTGGTAGATGCCATGACTCACTCGTGCATAGGGGAACGCAGGATCTTCAAGTTTTTTACTGATAGGCAACACAAGGTTGTTCTGTTCAATGGTTCCTTCGTACTGCGTTCCTTTGGCCTGTTCACGCACATAGTCGATGATCTCGCGGTATCGATGTGGCTCACCGTCATCCAGGAGTTCCCGGAAGCAGTTGAGCACGAATTCATTTTTGCTGTTGCGATCGATCAACATCTTTCACCTCCTCACACTATTACATGCTCTGGCCATCCGGGAATGAGGAAGCGCACATCTCTTCGGCAAGATACTGTGCGCGATAATCGTCCAGACTCATTCCCGTCTGCTCCATACAGTAGTCATTCATTTTGGAGCGTAGGATTGAGCGATCCTCTTCGGTCAGGGGGTAGCGGTAGGTTTCCTCAGAACCATCTCCACAGACCTGGATCACAGTGAGTGCGTCACACACTTCACCAACATCCAAATCAAAATCTGCATAGACATTGAGATAGTCATCATTGGCATCAGTAGCCACATTGGTTCCGAACACAGCGTCAGGATCAAATGTGACTGGCACATAGAAATTCAACAGACTTCCGCACTCGCTCATGTCTTCCTGGAAAGAAATCTCGTTCATAGAAAGCCGCCTGGATCCGGTCAGCACCATAGCCTCTGAGCTTGGTGTGAGTTCCTTTCCGTCGAGTTTGTCCAGCAGTCTTTCCCATCTCTGATCTGTAGAGATGTTCTGCTTTCGGAATGCATGATAGGCTGCCACACTCACATCATGGATACGGTAGGTGTGCCAGCCGTCCATAGCATTGGCTGCGGAAAATGTATCTCTGTCAAAGTCGATTTCGAATACTCCAGATACCTGTCCGGTATTCTGCAGCCGTTGATCCAGGAGTTGATCGTATTCTGCCTGAGTGATTTCAGTGCGGTCTTTGAGCACAGCTGCAAGGGTAGCTGGCTGAGGATTATCCTCAGCAGTGAGATAGGTACGCAATCGCTTAGCGGCGGTGAGCAGGGTATCTGCTTTAGACGTTTTGAAATAAAGATCTTCCCCGTGACCTGTGATGTGGTACGCCGCCCAGGTGGTGTTGGCCATTTGATCCGCTACCGCCTCGGCATGTTCAGCATTGATGCGTTCCTGTATTGCCTGTCGTTCCTCAAAAGGAACGCACTCTGAATATAGATCGGCAAGCATTTCCTGCATTCGTTTTTCAACATCAGTTCCATTCGAAGCAAGATGCTTATCCAGTGCCTTGAGCTCATACTCATGGAGCCACAGCACGACCTCAACGGAGCCGCTCATTGGGACACCCCCTATTCCGCCGCTTGGCAGGCTTTTGTTTGCTGTAGGTACTGGGTGCGGGGCAACGGATATCTTTGTGATGGCGAAGACTCAACAGCCGATTGGACGAACGAAGATCCTGGTTCAAAAAATCAGACTTTTTCATCATGTCTACCTCCCATGTCATAGCCGGTCGAAACACCTTGGCCAGGATTGTCCTGGTCATTGTTGTTATCCTGTGTCTGTGCAGTGCGTCCGCCTTTTGCTGTACGCCTGGGGCGTGGACGAACTGCAGGCTTGTTCTTACTGTCCAGATACTCCCGAGTATCCGCTGGCACATATTTTTCATAGAGCTCTTCCAGCAACCGCTGCAGTTCTTTCTCTGGTGTTCGCTTTTCCTTTGCGGACAAAAAATACCGGAGCGCATCCAAACGCTCCGGCTCCATCGTCACTTTCAATTCAATCTTGTCCATCCTGACCTCCTTACATTGAGTAGAACTCAATCCGCAGGGCGTCCTCTACCTCACCTGGTTGGAAGGTATCCGGCTTAGCAAACACTTCACCAAAGTGTTGTATCTGCTCTTGGGTAAGAGAACAAAGATCACCGGATCGAGTATCGCCAGCCAGAAAGAATGTGCCGACAATGATGTCGTTGCCCAAGCGCCGGTTTCCTTCCAGCCCCATCAATTTGCCATCCTCATTGCAGACCAGGCAAACATCGCTCAGGGGGAGCACCTCGATGTAGCCACCCACCATTTTCTGCATAGCGTCCAAAGTGTTTGGCATGGTTACCGTTTCTGGTGACTTACCAGGTTCCACCTTCAAGACAGTAATCTCTTTTTCTTTCATCAAATCGCCTCCTTTAATTTGTGGGCAGGTAGGAGCGTGGATTTACACGCTGGCCATTGACACGCACTTCAAAGTGTAAATGCGGACCGGTTGATCGCCCCGTGGAGCCGGACAGAGATACGGTGTCACCTGCCTCCACGGTATCTCCAACACTGACCAACAGTTTTGAATTGTGAGCATACAGTGTTACCATTCCATTGCCGTGGTCAATCATTACATAGTAGCCATAGCCACCAGCATTGTAGGTTGCCTTTGTAACGACTCCGGGCAGAGCTGCACGAACTGGTGTGCCTGTGGGCACAGCGATGTCGATACCGGTATGACCTTTTGTCTGGCCGGTAAAGGGATCGGATCTGTATCCAAACTCTGATGTGACTCTACTTTCCCAGCTGGAACCCACAGGAGAACAAAATCCATCCGCACCGATAAACGGCACTTCGGCACCGGGTATCCAGCCCTCTGTTCCAGTAGCAGAACCGTAACGGACCAAGTTGTAGATACTGTCTGCGTTGTTTCGTTGTTCCTCTGTAACTGTTTCTCCTAATGCCGTTTGAATGTTGGACCATATTGTGGCGATGTCTGTGATGGGAATTGCGACGGTGTAGGTTTCCTCCTCTGGTTCTCCTGCACTTTCGTCTTCGCTATCAGTTGAATCGAGCGGGCGGGTACGTTCCTCATAAGTGACAAAGCAATCAACAAATTGTTGGTGTGCTCGGCTGCTCGGTGACTCCGCGCCGAAATACAGAGCATAAAAAAATGCCTTGACACGTATAGCGTCAAGACTTTCTCCGTCCTCTGTCATGCTATTGATTTCTGCAATTCGCTCATCCAACAATGCAAAGCTTGCCTGCATGTCTTCGATGTAGGCTCGGTATTCTGCAGGGATATCTGCTGGTAATGTGCCACCATAGAAACACAGGTCAAGGATGCTGCTGTTGTGATCAGCGGAACCGCCCAGGATAGAACAGAATGCAGCGATGAGGAGAATGATTGGGGATAGAATCGCTACCAGAACCCAGCCTGCAGCCTTGCGTGTCTTCTCGTTTGAGAGGACACCAATTGCAGCTTTTGCAATGGCAGCAGCAGGAATTGCCATCAGCGACCACCTGCCGATCCAAAGAGCTGCTCCTTATGGGAAGGAGCATGGACCGCCAGCAAATGTCTGTCTGTCCCGCATTTGTAGAGGCAGACTCCTCTCTGGGGGTAACGAATCAGTTCGTACTCCGCTTCCTCCAACTGAAGGTTTTCCATGTAGAACTTTCTATCGATGGCACCTGCATTAAAAATAAATTGATGGGTAGGGATTGCAAAAAGGGGGCGAGTCAACTCTCGGACGCCCGGCTGGTCAAAGTCTTCCAGGTTTTGACTGGCGAGAAATAGGGACGACTCTTTCTTTCTTACTCGTTTCAGGCAGTTTCGGATGTAGGTGACAGCTACCGGATTGGTGAGCCACAAGTACAGCTCATCAATCGCTGCCACCGTATTTCCGGCGCTGAGGAGCTGATCAGACATATATGAGAGCACACTAAACAGCAAGGTGTCCCGAAGGTTTTGCGCGACGCTGTCCAAGCCTTTGACACAGAACACAAGGAAACGCGCAGACGAGATATTCGTATGTCCGTTAAAGAATCGTGCATCCGCACCTTTGCACATAGAGTGGAGGCCCAGCAGCAGATCCCGAAGCATTTCGGGAGGATAGAGTTTCAGAGCTTCCTCGTCTTCATAGTTCTGGTAGGCATCCTCAATGGTGTCATAGAGGTCTGATAAGATAGGATAATCGGTAGGAAGCATACGTGAGAAGTCCGTCTTATCATTGATGCCCCATTTGCGGTAGAGTCGTTCTATCATCAGCTCCAAAGTGTCAATGTGGGGGACATCGAAGTCCTTATAGACACGGAAGATGTCCCGAAGGAATGAGATGTGCTGGGCCAAGAGAGTACCGTGAAAGGCAGGAGGCGCGTCTGGATCATCAGGCTCACTACCATCATCCCACCGGCGTGGCTCCAATAAATTGATGCGATGTCTGCCATCCATGAAGTCCAGAAAGCAACCTCCCAGATTTCTGCAGAGATCCTCCATTTCATGCTCCGAGTCCAGAGAGATGGCACACTTACCTGCCTCCAAGACATTGCACAGTAGGAGCCGGAGCAGATATGTTTTTCCTTGACCGCTGTTGCCAAGTATCAAGGCGCTGGCATTGGTTTTGTCGTCGGCTCGTCGGTCCAGATCCACGATAACATTGGAACCATATTTGTCCCGGCCCACATAAAAGCCCATCGGATCCGTCTTTCCCGAATAGCTGATTGGGTACAGATTGGCCACACTGGATGCAGGCAGCACACGTTCAGCAAAGGAGCCAAACGCATTTTGACCAGCAGGATTGGAGGAGAGAAATCCGTCTCTCTGACGTAAGAGTAGAGGATCTGTTCCCAATTTGGAGCGGATGAGAATTGCGTTGACCTCATCGCGCAGGGAACGGAGCTCTTCCATGGTTGGAGCGGTTAGCTCCAAAAAACAGGAACAATGGATAAGGGGCTCGGTTTGTCGTCGCGTTGTTTTGATCAGGGTTTCGACATCCTGGATTTTTTCCTCTGCAGTCACGCTTTGCTTGATGTTACTGAAATTACTGCGCTCCATTCGGTTCTTGTTGGTGGCTGCATGAATAATAGCATCCTCCTCAGCTGTGGTAACTCGCCTGGCGGAAAGGCGCAGGGTGACACCAGCCATTTCGCCAAGTCTACGGAGAAGAGCCAGTTCCTCTGTTGTGGGAGGATAACTTCGAAGTGCAACAACACTGCGATATGTACCACCCAGAATGAAATGGTCTGTATTGAACTTAACTGCAGCCGGTGCGATCAGATCCAGGAACTCCTTGGGCCTGGATACTACGGGTTGTTTCGAGGGTGTGTTCTTCTTCTGTTTTTTCTTCTTAGCCATTTCCGATCACCGCCTTTTCTCCATCCACATCTTGAAAGAAGTCTGTGGTTATATCGTGCTGGTAATAAACGGCCAGCAAGCGTTTTACATCTTGCTCATCGGCCAGGCGGACGTGCAGCCCATGATCACAGATACCTTTCTCCAATTGGCGCAAGGTGCCTTCGCTCATGTCCGACTTCAGATCCCGCCGCAGAATCAAAACAAATTCTCGTGCAGAAGCGGAAGATGACAGGATTTCATCCAGATGACGCATATCCTCAATGAGCAGTTTCCGAATGGCAGGGGTCGTTTCCTCTTCCAGTCTCTTCTGATAGAATTCCTTGTTTCGTTGGAAGGACTCCCTGGAATCGACAACCAAGAGCTCCACAGCGGGCTCTGCCCGCAGGAGGTTGGCAAGCGCCGTTACTCTGGCACGGATTCCCTCGGATGATAGAACGGAAAGGTTATCAGGTCGGATGAGAAAAAAGACCAGCTCCGAATTGGAAGTCGTAATTCCGTGTGATGCAATACCCTGCATACCCATGAGCTGTCGAGTGGACTGGTGTTGCCGAAGAGCCAATTTTTCTTTGCGAGTCATGGGTCAAGCCTCCATTCGTAGTATTGCTGCTGCAGGATTAGGAAACAGGCGGCCCTCCGTAAAAAGTCCAGGATGCTGGAGCCGTCCACCCGAATAGTAAGGAAGGAAAATAGGACGGTAATCACGAGCGGTATCATCCCGGCCCCCTGACTCAAAGCCAGGACAGAGAGGAGAAAACCGACGCCGATAATACCAATATCCCGCAGTTCCCAAAGCCAAAGCATTGGTTTTGCTTTCAGGTTTTCAGGATAGATAAACACATCTTCACCTCCTAGATGTCATTTCGATTCGAAGAAAACAATACCCTGCCAATTACCGGCAGGGCATTGTTGAGCATTTATTCCGACTCATCTGCAAGGGCTCGTTGGATGCAGTCCAAGAAGAATGCGTTCTGCTTGATGTGATTCTTTTCCAGATACGCCTTGAACTGTTCGAACAGATCTGCCGGGACCTGGAATGCCACGGTTCTCTTGTTGTCAGCCATATTGGGAGTTCCTCCTTTTTCGTATTCGTAGAATTGAGTGATCAGCCAGGTCATGTACTGGCCGAGGGTCTTGCCGGAAGCTTCCTGATTTTCACGAACCTGTGCATGCAGAGCGGATGGGATTGGAGCGCAAAGATTCTTGATGTCTTCCGCCATATCCTGACCTCCTTCTTGTGTAATTGCAAAGCAAGCATATATAAGTTCAGCGTAGAAAGCTATTCACGAAACCTAACAAAGAAGATGCGGTAAATGCAAGCATAATGGAAGAAGTTTTATCTGGTTGTTGCCGCCTGCACGAGCGAGCGGGTGGTGTTGACAGCTGCTTGGGCTGTATAGACTGCCGACATAATATTGGCTCTGGTAGTGGTGTCCAGACCAAATGTCCCTGCAATCCTGGGCACCTCGCCAGCGGAGAGCATCAGACCTAATCCCAGCAGAGCATTCTCGCTGAATACCATCAGCCCTGCCACCAATATGGTGGCCTGCAGGAACGCGGTAAGGCATAAGCCAATCACTTGCTTCATCCACTGGGTGAATCCATCGGTGTATCCTCTAGGGATTGAAAACATATAGAGGCTTCCAACCGCGATCTGGATGAGAAGAATGCCGCCCCTTTTTAGATTTGCGAAAAACACCTTGATCACAGCATAGGCCATCAAAATTATGCAGAAGATCAGCATGAGTGGGTTGGTGCCAATTCCCCAGTGGCCAGCAGCCGCGATCTCCGTTAAGGAAGTAGACTCCATGTTTTCCAAAATTGCCGCGCCAAGATCTCCAATGCCTGAACCGGCTCCGGTGATACCTTGTGCAAAGGTCCCTTGCAGCGCAACGGATAACGAATACAGGCGAACTGGAACAACGGTAAACAGGTTCACTGCCAGAAAACCCTTAATGGCATTTAATGCAGCCTGTTGGATATTGCCACGGCCAGAAATATATTCTATTCCGCACTCAAAACCAGAAACGACCAGACTGACGCCATACAGAGCCCAACCGAGTTGGGAGAAGAATAGGACAACGGCTTGCACCCATTCCAATTCAAAAAGTTCCGCACCCATATTGCCCATCTGGGCAAAAAATGCGCCGAGAAAGCCAACGACCTGACTGTAAAACCAATCCATAAGAGCATCCATAATGGGATTGGCTACAAAATCCCAAATAAACATTAGGCACTAACACCTCCTCTCTAAAAGGTAACCGCACCCCCTTCCTAATTAGGAGGGGGTGCGGCCTTCGATTCTTAGATGCCGATGATGCCCCAGATGTAATTGGGGGCCAGCAGTACGAAGATAAGGCAAACAAAGAGGATTGCAGGACCAGTCCATTCGAATTGTCCCCTTGTGCGGTAATCGAAGTACGACATTCCCAGCTTCACAAAGAATGCAATGGCAAGGATCATACTCAGGGCAGGAAAAACCACATTATCCACGACAGTCTTGATTTGCGTTGCGGCATCATCCCAGGTCTGTTCCACTGCACCGGCCACATCACCGCCAGCTGCAAACGCGGGGACGGTGAGTAAGATCACCATAAGGGAAATCACACAAAAGGCACATAAGTATTTTTTCAACTTCATGTTAATCACCCTTCTTTCTTAAAAATATCGAGCTGGAACCGGTGTGCCTTTCCTCCGAGCTGAAACCAGCTGAAAGGCCTTTGAACCTTTTGTTCTCCTCTGTTCATAGATAGTTCCTCCTCAAAGTGGGAGGGCCGCCCAATTGGGCGACCCTCCTGGATGTAATGGAATTGGATCAATATCCCGTTCTGGGAAGGGGCTCGGAAGGCTTATAAACCTTGGTTACCCAACGGCTGGTTGCCATGATCCACTGTCCGTCATAGACACCGCCCACATCTGCCTGGTTAACGAACTGGGTGCCACCAGTGAGCCAAGAGACTACATTGCAATAGACTCTCGGTGCCTCCACCTGTCGGAAATTGGCGGGCACCACGCCGAAGGACACCATAAACTGGGTCACATACTCGTTGGAAGCCAAACCAAGTGCTGCAGGCGAGGCATCCAGCGTATAGTTCTGCATGGTGCTCAGGTTGTCGTACATGGTGCGCCATGTACCGCCGCTCAGGTTGGTCTGGTAGACCACCTTGTAATTTCCAGGCACATTGTAGGTGCCGGTGATGATCTTATCCAGCCGTACCGCCTGGGTAGGCAGGGTATCCCTCCAGTAGAAGGAGGTGAGGCTGGTGGTGGAGTTGTTGCCGATGCCAGAAAAGTCATAGCGAATCTGCTGCCCAGGCATGACCTCCACATATCCGGTCTTTTTAATGCTGACGTTGGTATAGAGGCTCTTATTTGTCATGGCCGTCTTAACGATCTGACCGGCAAATTCGATCTCCACCTCAATGGGAGTCTTGTCCAGGCCATAGAACTCGGCTGCCTGGGCTTCCACAACTTTGTACCGGCCCAGGGGCAGCGGCTTAGAGACTGCCACGCCATTCTTGTCCGTCTTGATGGTATCCACCAGCTTGCCGGTCCGATAGTTGTAGATCTCGAAGACGGTGTTGGGAATGGGGGTTCCGGCAGGCCAGCCGTTCATCGAGTTATAATCTGCCGAAGTTTTGGTAATCTGGATCTGTCCGGTAATGGGAGTGTTTTCCCACTCAACCTCGGTGGTCTCACCAGACTTCACGTAGACGGTTTTCTTCTGGGTGTCCGGGACATACCCCTCATTTTCCAACTCGCGCAGGTAGTAGCGGCCTGCCTCCAGATCTTCGATGTAGACATAGCCCCGGTCATCACTGGTGTACTGACCGATGGGGGTATTGCTGCTGTCATAGAGGAGGAAGGTCACCCCGTAGATCCCTTCGCCGGTAGTGCTGTCCGTCTTATGGATCAGGATACCGGACACGGCCTTATTGGTAATCTTGAGCGGCTCTGTCTTTCCGTTCTCCACCTCAAAGTAGTAGGGGGTGCTGTCTAGCTTGAAGCCATCCGCTGCCTCGACCTCCACCGCATAGTAGGCACCGTCTTCCAGGGAAACGAAGACTCGACCGTTTTTGTCCGTGGTGACGGTATCGATCAGTTCGTCATCTACCTTACGGATCTCGAATGTGGTGCCAGGAATGCGCTCGGTCTGATCAGCTTCGTTGACCTTGATAATCTCAACCCCTCCGATGGGATCGTTATAAAAAGTCAAGGTCTGCGTATCTGCCGGGTTTACCACCACGGTCTGGGACTGAGTGGCCGGATCAATGGTATAGCCATCAATGGTTTTCGTTTCCTTGACCACAATCGTGCCGGTCACACCACTGATTCGAATCTCGCCGTTGGCGTCGGTGGTATAAAGGCCCTTGCTGGACAGGTGGCCGTTGTCAGCGTCCACATAGCCGCCATCGGCGTAGGTCAGCTCAAACTCCACACCGGCCAGAGGCTTTTTAGTCACGGAATCGAGCTTTCGAATGACCAGAGTGCCTTTCGCCGCATTATAGAAGCGCAAGGTCTGTACCTCACCGGCCTTAATCTCAATGGACTTGGGGGATGTATCCAGCACATAGCCCTCCACTGTTTTCACCTCTCTGGCGGTCACCGTGGTGCCGGGCTCCAAACCGTCAATGACAATGCGGCCATTCTCATCGGTAATGTACTCTCCATTGCTGGAGCCAACGACCGCGCCGGAACTATCTGTGACCAAGAAAGTCACGCCCGCCAGCGGCGTTGTGGTACCCTCGATATACTTTTCGATGACCAATGTGGTACTGGGCGTGTTGGTGAAGTAGAGAGTCTGCGTATCATTGGGGTTGACCTGGACGGTCTGGGTCTTCTTTGCGGGATCAATGCTGTATCCCGGAATGGTTGCGGTTTCGGTCACTACCAGGGTGCCCACTACACCGTCAATCTGGATCTTTCCGTCCTTATCGGTAAAGTAAAGACCGTTGCTGGAGATGTAGCCGTTCTCGTCCGGCACGTACTCACCGGTAGATGTGGTCACCTTAAATGTAACTCCCTCGAGAGGTTTACCAGTAAGAGAGTCACGCTTATCGATGATCAAACTTCCGGCCTTAGAGTTCTTGATGACCACTGTCTGTGTATCGCCGTTCTCGCCGATCACCACATTGGTGGTGGGCTGATCGATCACATACCCAGACGGAGCCTTCAGTTCAGAGATTACATAGGCACCTGGGGCCAGATTCGTGATGTGAATTTCACCATTGGAGTCCGTGGTGAAGATGCCATTCTGGGTGAGCGTGGAATCTCCAATGACACCATCCAGCCCAACTTCACATCCTGCTGCCGTAGTCACTCGGAATTCAGCACCAGGAAGAGGTTTGTCGGTGGCGCTATCGCGTTTCTGAATAATGAGCTCGCCCTTGGGCTGGTTCTTGAAGGTAAGCGAAACAGTTCGCCCCTCCTTGATCTGGATGGTCTGGGACTGGGTGTCAATCAGGAAACCTGCCGGAGCCTTCGTTTCAGTGACGACCACGCTTTTACCGGGAGCCAAGCCCTCGATGCGGATCTCACCGTTCTCGTCCGTGCGGTAGATTCCATTATTGTCCCCGATCAAAGTGCCATCGGCATACATGACCTTAAACTCGGCGTCCTGGAGAGTCACGCTGGGATTGACAGAACAAACCTTGCGAATCAGCAGGTTGCCATCCGGCATATTCTTAAACCGGACGGTGACACCCGACTGTTCTCCGCTGTCGGCCAGATAGACGGTTTCCGAAGACTGGATGATGCTGTAGCCGTCCGCAGGGTCCACTTCCTCCAGAATATAGGTGCCGGGTTTGAGGCTGGTCCAAATAGCGGTGCCGTTTTTCCCGGTCACCTTCTGGCCAATAATTGTTCCACCGGTGCCAGATGTCCCGCCAAGGTAACGCAGCTGGAACGTGCAGCCCGGAAGGGCCTCACCAGTGACGCTGTCGTATTTCTCGACGATGATGGCGTTAAGGGGAGTATTCTGGAAGGTAACGGTTTTCTTTTCTCCGCCATGGAGAATGATCTTCTGAGTTGTGGGCTCTACCATCTGGAACCCAGGAGCAGGCTCTACCTCAGTGATGGTGTATTCGCCGGGATACAGCCGCTTTCCCTGCTCGTGAAGTCGGATCTCGCCGTTAGAATCCGTCAGGAACTCACCAAAATCAATGGTGGCAGGTGCGTCAGCGGCCTCACCATTGCTGGTATAGGTTACATGGAATCGCGTTCCCTCCACGGGGGCACCGGCAACGCTATCCTCCTTGTAGATGGTGAGTTCTGGACTTTTGCTGTTCTTGAAAACAAGCTTCTTTTCATCCCCTGCATTCAGAGAGATCGTCTGTACCCGATCTGCGTCCTTATCGGGGAGGAAGTAGGGGGCCGGTACGGACAATTCAGTGACACGGTAAGTGCCAGGTGCCACACGGAGGGTAACAGTACCATCCTGGCCGGTGGTGACATCATTCTGGTAATCACCATCAATGGCTTCAATCCGGAAGACGGTGCCGGAAATAGGGGTAGTGGAGTCTGCAGCATCGACTTTGGCGATGGTGAGCTGAGGCTGCTTCAAGTTATCAAAGATCAGCTGCTTCTCATCGCCGGGACCCAGCCAGATCGTCTGGGTGGGTTCCGCAGCCACCACATAGGGGTCAGGTACGGAGATTTCAGTCACTTCATAGCTGTCTACGGGAAGGCCAGTCAAAGTGGCCGTGCCGTCTTCACCAGTAGTAACATCCGTGTGGTAGCCGTGATGAATGCCCTTGACTTCAAAGACGGCTCCGGGAACAACCTGTCCGGTCTGGCCATCTCGCTTAAGGATGGTAAGGGTAGGAAGTTCTTCATCTACTGCGGAGACCGAAATCGTGCCGCCACCGTCCACATCTTCCTGATCCACATGGACGGTAACAGGCTCTTCGAGTCGGGCATAGGGAGCCGGGACATAGACCTCAACAAAAGCGTAGAGGCCCTCGGTGATATTGGTAACGGTAATAATTCCAGAGGCATCGGTTTTCTCTGTGGCAATGATCTGCCCATCTTTCAGGACATTGAATACTGCGCCTTCGATGGGCTGGTCGGAGTCGTTTACCTTCAAAAGTTCGAGCTTTACTTTTGCGTCGTTCTCGAACACAAGGTCAACATCGCTCTTGCCGTCCCAATAGAACTCCTGCCGGACCTTATCAGGATCTTTGCTGATGGTGTACCCGTTCGGAGGGGTGACTTCAGTGGCTACATAAGAGCCGATGGGCATCGTATCCCAGGGTACATCCTGAAGATATCCTCCGACACCAGTGGTGTAGGTGCCGATAAAGCTGTTATCGACACCCTCGATTTTAATTACAGCACCAGCCAGTCCCTTGCTGGGATCGTCGGAATCCACTTTGCGGATGCTGCCCTCACTGGTGATGACAGGGGTATCAGTAAAGGTAACCGTGACGGTGGTACCGCTCTCGTTGGGGAGAACAACATACTGAGGTCCTGCGTTATCAATTTCGTAGCCCTCCGGAGGGGCCATTTCAGTTACGGAATAAGTGCCCGCATCCAGAGGCGACAGCGTATAGGTTCCATCGCTCCCGGTGACAACCTCCTTGGAGTAGGTGCCATTGGCGGACTGGATGAGGAATCGAGCACCGGAAAGGCCCTTGCTGGGGTTGGTGGAGTCTACCTTCTTTACGGTAAGCTCGTACTGCTCGCGGGTGATGGTGAGTTCGCCAACGAATACAGCCTGAACATCATTGGCGGGGTGGTAATTGGAGCCGGGACCAGCATATTTGTATTCATATACTGCGCAATCACCCCAAACACCCTCTGCACCGAGGTCGAGAGTGTACTGGGCCCTGTCGCGGAAAGACCAGCCATCCAGTTCCTCATCAATGCTGGTGTAGTTGGTGTGTTTGAGGTTGTTGAAAACATACATCAATTCTTCCGCGCAGGCGACCACAGGATCAGAGAGCAGACCGGCCTTATACCGCCAAACTACTGCCTGCACCCATGCATTCATAGTCCAGGTATAGTCGGAGCCCCATACTTCATCCAGGCCCAGTGCTTGTGCCCGGTCAGTGAAAATACCTTTGGTATGACAATAGAAATATGCCATCATAATTTTCACTGTGGAGTCGTTGATTTCTTTGGGGCTGTTCCACTCATGACCTTCCAAAGACCAGCCCATGCCTTTGCCTTTTTCGGAGCAAAAGCCCATGACGCTGTCGCCGTTGAAATCAAACTGCATCTGGTGCATATAGCAAATCCCTAATGCGGGAGAGTCATAGTGGACCCCGTTGTAGGTGCAGTCCTCCAACTTAATGGTGTTGGGGCTGGCTGCCAGCGCACTGGCAGGGAACAGGCCCACAATACACAGAACAGCGAGCAGCAAGGACATCATGCGAATATATACGGAATGCGTTTTCATCTTCATTTTTTGTCCTTTCCTCGAAAAAAGAAAGGGCCGTAGGGATGGAGCATTCCAGTCAAAGCAGGCTGTCGGGTTCTGTATCCCTACGGCCTGTTGCTTCTCTCGATATTGTTTTTTGGGGGATTATTCTACTTGAACTTGGATAATAAGCATATATGCCATTGCGTTACATCATTTTACTCACCTTCTTTCTTGCAAAGGCACAAAAAACGGCCCCTCCAGTTTTGGAGAGGCCACATTCTACATGAATTTATCCGTAGGGATTATTGGTCTTAGGTTTTCCGAGGAACAGGTAGCAGTAGGTAACGCCATTGTCCTTGGTTACACCTACTCCTAGACTTGTTGCGCCTGGATCGGTCATGGCTTGGAAGTGCCCAGGAGATTTTTCCCAGTTATCCACTGCCCGCTGAGCAATATCTGCTATCGCCGCACCAGTGAATACGGTTAGATTTGAGCCGAAGCCATACGGATATCCAGATGCCGCCACCGCTTCACACTCTTCTTTCGTGTGATGCCAGGTAAACTTTTGATCGCTGCAGTTCTGCGCTGCTGCCATCAGGCGCTGATCGATAGTCAGTTCCTGGAGACCATTCTCGCGTCGTACCTCGTTCACGAGGACGGCGATCTCTTCTCGCACCTCCTCAAGTGTGGAGGAGGCTTCCGGTGCTTTTCCAGTGTAAGGAGCATCGCTGTCCATGTACACCGCTCCGTCCCAATACACATTGAACCCGACCATCTTGCCCACATCTGCAAGTTTGACATAGTTGTTGCCGTTGATGATATATGCTTCCATCTGAACTTTTTCCCCATCCAGGAAGAACTGGTGGGAGCTGCGAACTGCAGTGAATAGTTCTTCAGCGGCGTGTGCTGTGGGGAATGCCAGAAACGCGCCGATTACGATACCTGCCGCTACCAGGGCCAGATTCTTTTTTGCCTTCATATTCATTCCTCCTTTGCATTATGTGGATCTTTGCAAGCACACAATATCCAAGAAGGAGGTAGAAGTCAAGCAGAATCTTCCGTGTGGGCAGAGAACAAATGGCGACGCAGCAGATCAGTTTACACAGCAGTCGCCTGGACGCACCAGCGGTAAGCACTCTGATTCATTACGCAGGTGTACAACACGATCCGGTCCTCGCCAGTAGGCGTCATGGCGCTGCGGTCCGTTTCGCTGACCTTACTGACGGAGGTAACTTTATAGGTGCGGGTGCCCAGCTTAGTGGTCAGGGTGATCTTATCCCCGATCTCCAGGGTATGGATCTTGCCGAAATGGTTGTTGACACCCCGATTGTGGCCAGCCAGGGCAACAGTGCCGTCCCAGATACTCGTGTCTGTGAAGTGGCCTGCTCCCTTGGCCAGTGTGCTGCTCCCGGTGCCCTGATAGATCTTCACACTGAGGCCAATGGCGGAGATTTTCAGAGTTCCCAGATAATCACCAGAATAGTAGAGATCATCGGTCACATAGGTATAACCGCCAGATGTACTGGATCCGCCAGAACTGCCAGAGCTGGTATTGCCTGTGCTTTCGCCAGACGTAGGCGGGAATACGATGGGCATATTGCCGCCGGAGATAGTACCAACCGCCATGCCGCCAGGGGCCAAGTTGGGGGTAAGATAGGTACCTGTTCCAAGGGCATCTGCGCTGGGGCTGCCAAAGGAAGGCGGGATCAGGGCTGCGTTTTTGCTCACATCCTCATTCTTCATTGCCCCACCATCAGCCGTGTGGACTACCTCGATAGAAGTAGGATCCCCGTAATCCGGATTACCGGGGGCGTCAATGCTGTAGTCCAAGGCGCTGGCAGGCAAGGCCAATGCCGCAGACAGGCAAAGCGTCAGGCAAGTGGAAATTACTCGTTTCATTCGCTCTCCTCCTCCGTTGTCTCGTGGCGACGCTTCATAAACAAAGCGGCACCTGTTCCTGCACCGACTAGGGCTACGATACCGAAGGGGACTGCAATGGCCAACCAATTAAACTGGGCGGGGCCAGTGCTTTCATCCTCCGTTGGCAGAATAGGCTCCAGCGGTGTTCCTTCAAAAATAGCCACATAGCGCACCTTATTCAGGGCGATGCGGCTGACGGTTCCGGTATAGTCCGCAGTCACGGTATAACCTTTCACATAGGAGCTGGTCGCAGTTCCGGTATAGGTGGCGACAGCGGTGAAACGGTCGCCAACGGCATATCCATCCATGTTTGCGGTATTGTCTGTCTGCCAATTGACCGTTTGAAGCGTCAGGGTCCGACCGTCCTCTTCGATGGTCTTGGGGATGTACTGGGTATCCTGACCAGCCAGATTGGGGTAGGAGCGTGTGGCAGAGACTTCCTTGGTGGAGCTGCCATACCCAGCAACCTCCACCCGGACTGTGGACAGGTCCAGGCTCAGAATCCCGGTCAGACCGTCATCCGTAACGAATTCCTTTTCGGCGGGCAGCAGCGCCAGCACAGACTCCATATCCTTATTCTTGCTGGGCAAGGAGACCGTTTCAGTGTGCTGCCGACTTTCGTTTTCGGGAAGCTCCTGTTTGAGCAGATCCGTCAGGGTATAGTGGAAGCCGTCCTGCTCAAAATCAGAGCGGGGAATCCCTGCGGGGTCATCCTCCGGCCCCAGGTCATAGATTTTTTTCAGTTCTGTGCCGTCCTCGCTGCGGCTGATAGAAGTAGGGTAACATACCTGGGCTGCAGTAGCCGCACTCCCAAGATCTGCTGCCAGTGCTGCGGGGCAGAGCGCCATTGTCAGTGTCAGAACCAGGACGCAAAGGGTCATTACTCGTTTCATGAACATTACCTCCTTACATTGCCATGGTGGGGCCGTTTTCCTCTTGACCCTCGGGGGCTGGGGACTTCTGAGCCTCCTGAACCTGTGCCTGCTCATAGGCCTCCAGGACCTTCTGATCAAACTGCTGCTTGAAATCTTTGGTGCAGGGATAGCAGATGTCTCGATACTCACCCTTTACCTTTCTGCTGGGCATGGAAACGAAAAGCCCATTTTTCCCTTCCATGATCCGTACATCCCGCACGGCAAAACAGCCGTTCAGCGTAACCGAAGCGATTGCTGCCACGGGGCCGTCCCCTCGATAGGGAAAGATCCTCACATCCATCTCCATAGGGGACACTGCTGCTTTCATGTCGTTCTTCATGTCTTCATTCCTCCTGAATTTGATGAATTTTGGTTAAGCCGCTCTAAAGTGCGGCGGACCAACAGGTCATACTCCCAGGGCTCAACTTCCAGAGATACAAAAGCGCCGCCCTCCGTCAGACCATCCGCCATAAACTTAAGAATCAGCGGATGCTTCGAAGCGCAGCGTTTCCATTCTCTCAAGGGGATCCATCCTGTACCGGCGCGATACGCCAGCGTAATGGCGGATTCCTTTGCCCGGTTTGCATTCAGCCAGAGATATTTATCCTTTAATTTTGAAGATAAGGAGTCACCTTTTGGAATTGGTACAATCGCATCAGGATGGAGGACATACCGAAGCCGCAAGGCGGAAATACATGCCTGTGTTGCAGTATTGACCTCTTCCACATCGGCCCAGAGCGGAAACTGCTTGTAGTCAGAGGCCAGGATGTCTTCGCCTTCTCTGTCATATTCAAAGAGCGGGACACATCGAGCGATCTCCAGACAATGCACTCCATCCGTCAGCCCAAGAGATTTTACTCCCGTAGCAGGCAGACTCGCATAATGCGTTAACGCATCATCCAAAGATAGAAAATGGGACATCCGCCACCCGACCACGCCTTTCGGATCATGTCCCAGACGAAGATCATCCACCGTGTAATAACTCAAATTCATAATTCCTCCACTTCACTCCATCTTCATGCCTTCCATGTTGTGATCAACATTCTGGCCTGTCAGCTCGTTCAGTTTTTCCTCAGCCCACTCCGGCAGAAGATTCTCCTGCAGGACTCCGATGAAGTCTAATCGGTTCCATCTGGTATGTTCTCCATCTCCCAGGCAGGTACAGCGGATAGAACGACCGATGGCATGGGGACTGCACCCAAATCCATCATGGGCATACCAAAGCTGATTTTCCTGTGTCCAGCAGGATTCTCTCAGAGTGTCCGGACTCAGTACCAGCACCTTTCCTGTGTAATCTAAATCCTCCCATGAATTGGGTTCGCAGTGTTCTGGGCCGAAGAGGTTAAGCTTCTGATAGGCCTCCCGTACTTGGTTCACAAAACCATTCACAACCTCGGAGTGTGAGTTAACAATAAACTCCACCTTGTGGCCCATATCTTCCGGAATGAAGGTGCGCTGTGCCCAACTTCTGTTGTCGGGGCGGAATCGGTCATCGCCACTCTTTTCCTGGATGGTGTTTGCCAGCACCCAGTTCACCCGCTTGAAACCGAACTCCTCCAACACCTCTTTGGCGCAGTCCTCTTTGAGATGCACGCCATCAAAGCCTTGGCGGATACTATCCTCAATCGCTTTTTTACAGGCGATGTTGGCCTGATGGCTGGCCCGCCATAGGGCTATCTGCCCGCTGCGCCTGGCTGCGTCCAGACCGTCTGTGTAGAGGTAGGTATCATTCCTCATCTGCTTCGTCCTCCACCGCCAGAAGCAGACGCAGACCGTCCGGGTTGGCTCCGCACTCCAGAAGATCATCCAGCAGCTCCTCATCCACGGTCTCGAGAGGGTCGGGGATATCCAGGACATCGACGATTTCATTGCTGGCATCCACCAGCTGGAGAATCAAGGAGTCGATCACCTCGTAGAGATGGGTGATAGTGGTGATGGCCTGCCGCGCCGTGATGTCCTCCCGGCTGATCAGGATACTGCCTGCATCTGCCTGGATAGTCAGCTGCTCCGCGTCAGCCAATTCAGCCATCTGCATGGCGGGGAAAGGAATTTTCTGGTTTCTGTTCTCGGGATTACGATGTAATACAAACTTCATTTCAAATTACCTCCTAGTCTGCTTTTAAGATTCTGCGAGGCCGGTGCAGGATGACGGGTTCCCACATGGCCTCAGTTGCCTGCCCAAAGATATCAAGTTGCTTATTCAGGTAGGGGCTGGGATCGTAGTTGGTGATGATCAACTCCCTGAAGGTGGAACCTTCGGTCTGTGACAGCGGATTGGTTCGTTTCAAGGAGATGATGAAAAAATCATCTTTGTACAGATCAATGATCCGGTCATCATAGCCGTAGGAGATGATCACATACCCTTTACATGAACGTGCCCTGTCGTGAAGGATGATGTGGTGTTCCGGAAGGAATCGCACATCATAGACCTTTTCTGTCAGCATATAGGGTGGATCTGCATAGATGATTCCGTCCGGACGGTCCTCCTTGGGGATCAGCACAAGGGCATCCTGATGTTCCAGGAAAATGCTGTCCATTCGTCTTGAAACCTGGGGAAGTTTATCCACGATTGCCTGCGGGTCCACAGTTTTAATGCCAACAGAATTTCCTGTCCCACTGAAGCTGCCGTAAGTGGTGAACAGAAAAGCCGCTGCCCGCCGCACATCAAAAAGTTTTGCGTTGCCATCCAGGATCGTGAGCAGTTCGCGGATCTCTTCTTCGGTAAAACAAGTGGACTCCGCTACAACTCGTTTCTCCTCCTCAATATGCCGATAGAAGTCCGGCTCATGAGCGGCCATATCGCGGTAGAAGGCGAAGGGTGTCCTGCCATGCACCGGCAGAAACTTCAGTTCTTTGGCCAGTGAGAACGATTTTTCTTTGACGCAGCAAAACACATTGAACAAATCGTCGTTCAGGTCGTTATAAATGTCCAACCGGCCCTTCTTTGGCTGCAGACCTAAGATGACGGCACCGCTTCCACCGAACACCTCTGTAAACTGTTTCACATGGGGCGGTATCAGCTGGTGGATGTAGGGAACAAGTTTCTCTTTGTTCCCCATCCACGGAAAGAAGGGCTTAGCCATTAGCAGCACCGTCCCTTTCCGAGTAACCATCAAGGCACCCTCGCATACTGCGGATATCTTCCATCAGGCCATCCGCCATCCCCTGGAGAAAATCCATGCTGTCACAGAGTTCCGCAGCGGTGGCGGCATAGTAATAGCCGTACTGGTCACTAGCGATGGGGTTCTTTTTCTTTCGCAGTCGTTTTACCAACTTTTGAAGATCCTTAACATTGATCCCCAGTGTCCGAGCCAACTCCCTGCCGCTTTTCCGGTTTTCACGGCCATGACAGGAACTTTTCAAATAGTCCAACAACTTGTCATCTCTCATAAATGCCTCCTTTTCCGGACACGTTTTACCGAAAAAGGGCGCAAAAAAGAAGGGGCCGTTTTGTCCCTTTCGGAAAAACGGCCCCTAATTTGGTGTGAGATTGTTACATGGTCATCTCCGGTTCATGTTCTGGCTGGCTGTATTCGTAGATGACCTCTTGCCCATTCCTGGCTGCATAGCCATGGTCTGTTGTGGACAGGCCATATTTTGCCATATGATGCTGGGCGTAGGCTACAGAGTCAAAGCACTGGTTGAGCAGCGGATCCTGGCCAAGTACACCCTCCTTTCGGGCCAAGTCCATGCCATACTGCGCAAGATCAACCCCGCGGGGAATATATTCGTAGCAATGGAGGTTTTGGGCGAGATCCAGTGCCAAATCCAGGCGGTGACAGTCTTCCAACTCCATGACACACATCCATTTTTCCAACCAGTGGGGTTCTCCCTGCCCCTGTTCCGCCCAGACATAGCCGAAGTCAATGGCGTGGCGAACCAATTCTCCTGCGGAGTCATATTGGTTGAGGATGTCGGTAATCTGGGGCAGAGCGCAGTCCACATCCACCGCCATGCACTGATCCAGTGTTTCTGCTTGCAAGGCATCCAGCCCGAGAAGCAGTTCATCCGGATGGACTGCATCCATGTACTCTCCTGTGTCGGGGAATCCAATCCAGACACCCTCCATATTGTTTCTGCTTACCAGTTTGATCCGAATTGCATACTCACCGGTGTTAGGCAGCGGCATATTGGGATTTACCTCCGGCAAGGGACGATCGGGGTTCAGCCGCTCTACATAGTGGTTCTCAACAAAACTGCCTGAACCATGTTCCCGATAGGCTGCCCCAACAATTTCCGGGTCAAGGTAGCCCCGTGCCGCGTGTGTGGGGGTGTGAATATGCTCCATGACGAATCGTCCCAGTAGCACATCGTCCTCTGCTCCATAGAGGAGCTGGTAGTGATCCAATCCCTGAAGAATTTGGATGGTCGTCTGAATGTCCCTTGGTGATTCAATCTGCATGGCACCTCGGAAGAGCAGTTCTTCCTTTGCTGTCATGCTTTCCAACCGTTGTTCCAGCCAATCATGTTCCGATTTGCCTATCTCCATCCCCTCCAAAAGAGGGGCAAGGCGGTGTTTCATGGACTCATCACCTCCATCTGCGGCCCACAATGGGACTGCGAGTAACTCACATCCAGGTCGGTGTGCTGTACCACATAGCCTTCGGAGGTGAAGACTCCGCCCTCCTCCATTCTGGCCTTTCGGCCAATGGCTGCATAGTCCAGAACCTCATACACCTCTTCCGGCAGGCCGGGCGGAATTACCGGGAAATCATTGTCCACATAGAAGTGTCCCAGCTGCTCGTCATTACCAACTCCTGGAGCAACATGACAGCAATCCGCACTGTTGGCCAGGTCGACCAGCCGACACAATGGCAGTTCCGTCATTCCTTTATACAGATCCATGCGGACAAGGCCCTCGAAGGCCGCTTCCTGGACAGGTTCCAAGGAGGCCAGTTTCTCAGCCAGCAGATTCAACTCTGTCAGATCCATATCCTCTGGCAAATGCTCTTCAAGGTATTCCCGCCCACAGAAGTCCGATACTTCGGTATAGAGGGGGGAGCCGGTGTTCAGTTCCAGCTGGAGTGCATCCAGTTTTTCCTGTTCCATAGGCAGTTCTACCAACCGGTGAGCTGTACTGTCCATTTCCAAAGGACTTACATATACGGTGAATCCTTTATTCAAGCGTCATTCCTCCCGTCTCCTGGTTCTGATGTTCTTCATACCACTTGGGATCCGCACCAGGTACATCCCAACCGCACATGCTGCCAGTGAGCATCGCCTGTTCCTGTGCCGGTGTAATGCCCCGACGCTGGTTGTTATAGTCCGCCAGGTAGCGGTTCTGGGCCCTGTCGCCGGTACTCCAGTCGCTGGGGTAGTAGCCGCTCTCACCTTTTTTGATGCAGATAAGTGTTCCTTCACCGGGAAGCACAGACCAGCACATATCCGGCAGGCGGGTGAGAGAATCGGGGGAGAACTTTTCTTCCTCGGTCTGGATTGTCCAGTTGCTGGAGTTCCAGAGACTCACATAAAGTTCCCCCTCTTCCAGATCGATGGCCCGCTGCTCAAATCCCTCGCCCCAACCGTCCGACGCCTGACCTGAAATGTAATCAGCCAGGGCCTCTTTTTCCTCCGGCAGAAGGTCACCCACTACCTTGCATTCCGCTACGCACCACAGCTGCCCATCGCGGCTTTCTGCGTCAAACACGATGGACTGAACTTTTTCATTTACCCCATCCTGTTTATCATACCAGCGCATAAGGCCGCGACTTTTTTCCTCCGGCACCTGGTTTTCCAGAAGCGCCTCGTGAATGCACGACTGATAGTCTCGCAGATCACGACCATTCAAATCGTTGCCGTACTCCTCCAGATCTCCCCAGCTGTCACGACCGTAAAGTTGAGCGGTGAGAGGCATGTAGAATTTCAGAGTCTGGGGTTCCGGTAACAGAACGCGGAATCGGTCTTCGCCAATCCGGAGGGCAAGGCCACTGCCGTTGTCCCAACTGATATGAAACTGTGCGTCATCATCGATATATTTGAGCGTCCCCATACTTCCAGGGGACAGTGCGTAGGGATCATCTTTCATTTCCGTCAATCGAATGCGAGACCCCTTGGGATATTGCTCCCGGAGAAAGTCCAGCCACTCTTTTTGTATTTGCATCTTGCACCTCCTACATGGTCATGCCCTGATCTTGGGACATATCCTCCAATTCCTGATGGAGTTGTTCTACTGCCTCGAAAATCGCTGGATCGTTCTTGAAACTCTCCAGTTTCTGATAGTCACCGAAAAATGTCTGCTCCCCGTCCACCATTCGGACAAAGTCGACTGTTGCGAAGTCATCCTTGGTGACACCAAGCCGTTTCTCAGGATGGTCGCTGTTCTGATAGAGCTCGACCGCTTCGTCCAGGGTAAGGTTACGGTGGAGCTGCTCCTGCGGGGTGTTACAATCAGTCATCACAAACCACGCATAGGAATGGGGGAGGGACGGGTCTGCCACATCTTGAAGGGCTTGCAACCCTTTCTCGGTCAAGCCGTAGTTACAGGTTCGTCGAGGATTTTCCTCGCCCGCAAAATCCAACAGAATATCATCCACTGCTTTCTTGATCTCTGGATCTTCAGAAAGCGTTTCGTGCTTGAATCCGGTCGTATTGCGGAGTGGAAGTTCTTCTTTGATAGTTTGAAGATACTGATGTGGGTCTGTGAACTCCTGAGCCGTCCCATCTGCAAAGGTCACTCGCCCCACTATCTTGTCCTTTTGGGCCATTTCCTGCTGCCGCTTATCATAGCAGTATAGGTAGCCCTGATAATCACCCGGAGTGGGGGTACAGCGGAGACAGTAGCGGTAGTGGTCTGTTTCTGCCACATATCCAAAACTTCTGCTGTCCTCTGTGATGGTCCCGCCGTTTTTGTGACAGTAGTTGCTCATGGAGGCCAGATCTTTTAGCGGCCCGTTTGCTCGTAAGGTGTCAACGATAGCTTGGAGTTCTTCCTTGAATTCCAAAGTATTGAATCGATCCTCGTTGTGAGGCCACCAGGTATGCCAAAATTCCCTGCCACCAGAACCAAAGTCCATGCGGATGTGACCAACTGTGCCCAGAGCTTCATCCTGTTTCTGGTCCAGTTCTGAATAGAAAAGGCCCGCCTCCTCAATGGAAGCGGGCCTCAGCTGAACACCGTTTTCACATTTTTTCGTAGGTTTCTGTTTCATGGTTTTTCACCTCCTTCGTTTGGTAAGTACACAACATACCACAGTTTAGAGAGATTAGCCATGGTCAAAAACATTTTTATAAGAGAAGTGAAAATAGCCTACAACAGCAGCTCCCAGTACGGCCAGCAAAGCCACCGAGATCATGAGTTTCTTTTTCATTTGCATTCCTCCTAATCCATCAGGTGATGCTGTTCAGTATTCTTTACTTTAAGCAACATATAAGCCATCAGTTATACCAAGAGAAAATTGACTGCCCGAGTCATTATGAAAGGTATTCCATCTCTAACGTATGTGTTTCCTCAGAAAAAGGGCTGCTGCATCGGCGGATCAGGCCGAACTCGGTTCGCCGGACTCCTTCCTCTGCCATAATGTCCTCGCCCAGCTTCTCAAAATCCATATACCCGTCGATGGTATCGATTAGCTCGTCATCAGCGCCAATGCGCCGAAGGACGGTTTGGCCATATTCATAGGTGTCCTCCGTGATACGCTCATAGTCGTCCAGATTCATGGCATATCGAAGAGCATCCCGCATGGTTTCCGGCTGCTCCACAGAAAGAACCGACAGGTATTTCATCAGCTCGCTGTCTTCAAGCTGCATCCCCTCGATTGCCCAAGCCAATTCGTTTGCATCTTCCACGCATACTCCCGTGGTGGGAATATACTCGTTCAAATTGGGAACAGCAAAAGAAACCTTGGTTATTGCGGCCTCTGCAAAACAATCGATCCCCAGCAACTTTTTTACTCGCTCCAATTCCTCCTTCAATGCCGGAAGCGATACACTCGCCTGCGCTTGGGAGGAGGAGAGGTCAAGCCGGATCTTTGCCGCCTTCTCTCTGACGGGTTCGGCATCCTGCTTGAGAAGCACATAGCCAGCATGGGTGTACGCACCACCATGCTCGGCATAGTACTCCGCACCGATTTTCGCGAAGTCCAGGTAGGGCCAGGCCGCTTCGGGGAACCTGGGATCGCCCTGAATCTGGCCGGCAACAGCGACATACCGGCCAAGCGTCACATCCGAATTGACATTAGGGATGAGAATGTAGTCCGATACCTGTTCCGCCACACGGATAACATCGTTCAAATCGTTGATGCTGTTGCCATCCAATGCGCCGGCATAGATGTTCCGTTCGCGGGAGTCCATTTGGGCAATGATACTCGAAAGCCGATTCAGCTGTGCAAGCTGTGTTCTGGAATCAGGGTCAAGTCGGCTGAGGTACGACGGCAGGTTGGCGATCACGCTTTTAATCTCAACGATCTTTGTATTTCCTTCTCTGCTGGCCTCATCAAGTTGTCTGGAGGCTTCAGCAATAGCACTCTGAGATGCGGGAAACTGGAGCGGGACAATGGCAGAACTCCCGCTGCGGCTCAGAAAGAGTTGGATCATGTCATCCCTCCTATCTGAAAGTCCTGCTCCCGCTGATAGGCCTCTGCTGGGTCGTCTGCCATCAGCTCCTCTAGACTTACTGCACCGACATAGGCGATGTAGCCGCGGTTGGTAAACACTCCCGACTGATAGTGCATGTGCTGCAGGCCATACCGCTCATAGTTATAAAACTCGTCCAGATTGGGGTCATACTCAAAATGGCCGGATTTCTGGATCATGTATTTCCCGTATTCAGCAGGGGTGTGAGCGCCAGGGGCGAATTCAAACAGATCCAAGTTTTCTGCCAAACGGCGGATTTGGCTGACACATTCCGGCTTGGCCATACTTACTGCGGCCCCCAGCTTCTCACGGTCATCATATGAAAGCTTATCCACGACCAGTGCCAGCTTATTGAGCTCATGGATGTTATCGCACTGGAAGTCCAGTGCGACGTCCACTTCCTCTGGGAATGAACTGTCAGATATAAAGAGGCAAATATCCTTTGGGTCAGCAATGCCGGATCGTTGCATGGCGCGCTCAATTTGTCCTTTTGATGCAGGGAGATAGATCCAGGTCACATTCCTGCTGTTCTCCGGCTCCCACCGAGAGGATATCCCGACAGCAGTCATATCGGCCTCATAGTGGTAGCAGGGCAGGTGTTTTCCATCATAGAGCCGTGAAAGCTGCATGCCGTTGTCATAGACCACTCCGTAGCGGGTGATAGTCCCCTCATTGTTCTCAATCAACAGGACAGCGGTTTCCACTCCGTCCAGCTGTTCCAGTTCTTTCATGCTGGCACACCCGCCATGGATGTTCATGTAGTGATCACGGCCAACCTCTTTCAAATTTGTGAAGTCCGTGATCACCGTCGCCTGCTGGCAGCAGAAGGTCAGGTTGATGAGATCCTTCATGCTGGTGAGATTCAGCTTTTCAGCCATCGCCTGAAATTGCGAAATCTCGCCCACAGTAAAGCTGTCCAGCCGCTTTGCCAGATAGTCCAACTCATCAAGGTTGACCTTGGTGCATACTAGCCGATTCAGCACAGACCAGGCACTGTCGATCGAGTCCAAGCGGCAGTCGGCTTCAGAGGCATCGCCGATCTCCAGTGCCTCCAACAGTGCAACGCAGTGGTCATATTGATTTCTGGGAATGGGAAGAGGAATCGTCGCAACACCATATTCCGGGTGGTCGGCGTTGCTCAGAACGGCTTCCATCATCACATTGCATCACCTTACTTTCCTTCAAAATTCAAAATCGCATCTCCGTACTTGGCCAGAAGCAGAGCGCAGACAATCAGGTGGAACGCCTCATCTGTGACCAATTCGGGGGATGCGAGATCGGCAAGAGTGATATTGCGGCTGCCGGTGGAGATGGCTTTGAGCGCCTGATAAACACTGTACAGTTCCGGCTGGATGCCGGAAAGCTGGACGGACTGGAAGTCAAATCCGCGGGCATCAAACTTCCAGATCATCCTGCGCCAGATATCCTCATACGCCGTGAGGAGAAACAGCGCGGCCAGATTACGGCCTGACATTCGATAGTAGCGCTCGCGCCAGTGCTGCCAGCGCTCACGATGGCACTCATTCAGAAAAAAGCTGATGGAGCAGCAAGTGAAATTCCTCTCTAAGCGCGCCTGAAGCTGTACCCCCGCTTCAGGGAAGAAGCAATCCCTGACGAACTCATTGAGGTTCAGTGCGCCGGCCGCGATCCGTTCATCCAGGCAAATGCACAGTTTCAGCGGACAAGGCTGATTGCGCCTGAAGTTTATACAGTATGGGCACTCCGTGTCCTCGCTGCTGTATTGGAAACCAGGAGAATACCGGCCGTGACCTCTGGGCTTGAAATTGGGCGGGGTCATCATCTGCTGTTCCAGCTGGCACAGCGGCGTATCTCGCATGAAATAGCGTGTCATAAGGTCATGTTCATCCCTTCCTGCTTGATTTCGCCATTGTCTTCTCTGATATCCGCATTCTCCTCCATGTCGTTCTTCTGACCGAGGACAAGGTATTCGCCCGGATAAAGTTCCATTTCGTAAAGCACGCTGCCATCACTGCTTCTGCGGTCAAGGACCTTGATGGTCGTGCCCTCAAATAAATAGTTGGATGCCTTTTCGAAATCAGAGCGGAATCCCTTCCCGTAATTACAGGTCGAATATTGATGAGTTGGCTGATCCTTGACCACGGAATAGTAAGCGTTGGTCTGAACCTCAGTCACCACCCGTACAAGCCCGACCAGGGCAGGGTGCTTGCTATGGCTGGTTGCCACCAACTCTGTCCCGGGGCGGATACAGCGTTTCAACTCAGCCAGATTTTTGATGCGCAGCGGCGCTTTTTGTTCGTTCTTTTGCTCCAATCTTCAATCCTCCTGTCTGGTTTGAGGCAATAAAAAAGCGCCGGAGTCTTATTTCCAAAACTCCGGCGCCTGAATATTACAAGATCGGTTCTTGGTTGTAGGGTTCCATGGGGTGCTGCTTCTGCTCTCTTATGCGCTCCAGAGTATCGGGAGCTGCAATGGCAATCTGCTCCTGAACACTCCGGATGCACTTTTCCTGCTCGGCAGTCAAGTCAAAACCAGCGTCCAAGGTGTCAGAGCAGCACCGGTAGATTTCGATAAGCTGCTCCTGATTGAAGATTTGCTGTTTGGAAATGAGGCCGGCGCGGATGGCGAAGTCCTGCTTGGCACCTACATAGTTTTCCTGAAAGTAATTGCCCTGGTTGAGACCTGTGCGGTCGAAGCTCCAGCCCCATGTGACGAATTGGACGCCAAGCCGGGTGGGATGGGCAGCCAGCACGGCTCCGTTGAAGTCAGCCAGCAGGCGGTAGTCACCGGTCAGGCTTTGGGCTTGCAGGGGCGGAGCCTGTTCCAGCAGCGTCATGTACTCACGCACGGTACAGGCCAGATCGGTGGCTCGCTCACAGGCTCGTTCCCGTTCCGGCGTCGCTACATCCTCTTGCCAGTAGCGAACGCCTCCGTCCGCTGTAATCCGGCAGAGGGGGAGACCATCCCACTCCACAGGAAGCAATTCGTCCTGCTCAGGCTGGGAGGTGAAACCCTCCCGCGTGAGCGCAATATGTAGTTCTTCAAAATACTGTTTTCGATCCAAGTTAATTTCCTCCTGTGCGTAATGCCCTTTGGGCTCTCATTTTGATTTTATCTGAAAAGAAAAAAGGCCGTCACCTTAAAAAAGTGACGGCCAAGATGTGTGGAATAGAAAAGTGGTTTGTACTACATTTTAGCACAAACCACTTTGTTCACAAAAATTTAACAAAATAATTTTCGAAGAAACAGAAATTTTTCCGTGTTGCTCACTCAAAATTGGGCGCAAAAGCCCTCAGTTTTAGTTCAAGTCCTCACCGCACGTGGAAGAGGTGGGAAGATATCTTTTTTTCGTGCAGTCAAAAATGGACGCGAAAAAACCCCGAAACCGTTGCGGCTTCGGGGTTTTCCGGTGCGATATCTTTTTTGGTCGCACAATGTGGTTGCGGAGGCAGGACTCGAACCTACGGCCTCCGGGTTATGAGCCCGACGAGCTACCAACTGCTCCACTCCGCGATATGAAATTAAGGGAATACTGGTGCCGGTGACCGGACTCGAACCGGTACAGTATTGCTACCGGGGGATTTTAAGTCCCCTGTGTCTACCAATTCCACCACACCGGCAGATATCGGCAACAGATAATATACCATACCTCCGCCGTGATGTCAACACCTGTTTGCAAAAAACTTCTCCGTCCGCGTTTTCGCAGATGTCAAGTATTTTGTGCGAAAAAGATAGAATAAATTTTTGAGCGTTCACGCCGC
>OLGA01000054.1_pt1 | contig 89842 bp, 98 predicted proteins | sample 1604881 | NCBI WGS metagenome assembly OLGA01 (sample SAMEA3888896, study PRJEB22519) | human gut metagenome | biome: human gut; feature: human-associated habitat; material: faeces | place: Denmark | collected 2009 | reverse complement strand
GCTGCTCCCCGCCCCGGCCATCGCCGCGGGCAACTGGTGGTGGAACAACGACGAGTACACGGAGGAAGCCGTCCCCACCGCCACCACCACCGCGGATAATAGCGATTTCATGCGCATTTTCCACCTCGACTGCGGCAGAAAGTATTTCACCAAGGACGAGATTTTTAACATCATCGATACTGCGGCAAAGTGCGGCTATACGCACGTTGAACTGGCCTTCGGTAATGACGGCCTGCGCTTCCTGCTGGACGATATGTCCCTGACTGCGAACGACAAGTACTACGGCAGCAATGAAGTCACGGCTGCTATTCAGTATGGTAATGCGCAGTATAATTCCCTTACCTATTATAATCAGAGCACCAATGAGCTGACGGAAGGTGAAATGCTCGAAATTCTTGCGCATGCCTCCGAAATGGGCATTGGCATCATTCCAATGTTTGATGCACCGGGTCATATGTATGCGCTGATCAAGGGAATGCAAGACAAGCTTCAGTTGACCGCAAACTACAGATATGCCACGAAGAGCGGCAATAACAGCCAGAACTGGGCGCTTATTCTGACGGATGCGAACAACGCAGATAGCGTTGCATTCGTTAAAGCGCTGATGAAGAAATATATTGGAAGCATCAAATCCAGTCCCCACGCCACTTTTAGGCCATAGGTGTAGGAGTAGTCAAGAAATAACCGGCTCTCCTACACCTTTTTCGACCTCTAATCACTACTTATGGATCTGCCCGAGGGCTTCTTTCAGCTTGTCAAATCCGAACATTGCCGCATAAGCCACCATGAACGCGAGGACCACCGCGGCAAACACCATATACCACACAACAGCGATCCCCTTGATGGAACAATATGCAAAGAAAGCGCCGAGTGTAAGCACCAGCGAAACGATCATCGCCAGAGCATTCGTCGGCAGCTTGTCCCAGGTTACTTTCTTGAGCACCTGTACCACAATGTTCGTCAGCACCACCAGCACGCCAATGATGCTGATGATGACAGACCAGTTCAGTACACTCTCCATATTCTTTTCCTCCTGTTATCCCACTCCGTCTTCAGGCGGAGTAGAATTTCCCTTGTCAGGCCATGAGTTGTTCTTGCTCAGGTTTTCAAACAGCGCCTTGAGACCGTAGATCAGCACAACGCCGATGATCTCCTTAAGCGCGACCTGTGACAAAGCCTCTGCGATCTGCTCCCGTCCGAGCAATGCAAGGATATAGCTGCACCATACCCATGCAAGTCCGTTGAGAATGCAGACCCACACGATAATTTTCATCGTGGTGACCTTGAACCCTGCTTTGGAAGAAGACGGGGGGTCCTTTTCAGGAACACCCCCATCCCCCTCCAAAATATCAGTGAACGGTTCTGCTTCTTTGCAGGCTTTCATTTTCTCGGAAAGGCCGATGCCCCACCTGCTCACAGCGCCGCCACCTCCTTCTTATCCTCGTCCTGAAGGAAGTCTCGTTTCTTCAGCCGGACCTTATACACCTCTCGAATGTTCTCAATGGCAATTTCCGCGCGGCTGTTTGGATACTCAGGGTTCTTTTCGCAATAATGCTCGTACTTGTCGATATACCCAAGTACCTCTACGAATTCTTCCTTCGTATGACGGATCGGACGAAGCAGCTCATTGTTAAAGCGAAGGATCGCTGCCCGCCAGTCATCGGCCCGGCCTTGATCATCCGTTTTGATATGTGAGTCCAGCTTTTTCTCGATCTCGTCGAGGCGCTTTGAAATGTCAGCATTGATCGCCTTGCCAATGGCTTTGGCGAGTGCTGACCAGGGGTTGATTTTGACGGGGGCGATTTGCACCAGGGTCATAAGGATCAGGAGCAGACCGCCCCCGCCGGCTAAAATCTCTTGAATAGTCACATCTCAATCCTCCGGTGCGTTCATTCTGTCTTGAGCATGGCGATGAGCTCCTGATACTCGCTTTCGGTCAGCTTGCCGGCTGCGAAGAAAATGTCGATCTTTTCCTCAAGGCCGTTGGTCTGGCCGCGCTCGATCATGCGCTTCAGAGTGCGATACAGCATAGTCGTTTTCCTCCTTTCTCAATTATTCCGAGAGACCCAGCTCAAGCAGGGTCAGTCGGTATTCGTGATCCACGCTCATCGCGTCCGTATCCTGGACGATGGAGTCTGTGTTTTTCTGAGCGCGGAACAACGCATCGTTACTGCGGTCGACCTCGTTGTCCTTACCCTTTGCAAGGTAGGTGTCGTAGTTCTCCCGCACGCTGGCAGCAAGTCCAGGCCAACTCTCGACCTCAACGCAGTATTCATCATACTGGAACCCGTCAAGGCCTTCCTTGTCCTCGGCATCCTTAGAGATCTTGCACTCCTCCACATTCTGGTAGAGACGGACAAGACTTCGTTTGGTACCGGGGATCTCTTCCACAGTAAAGCTGCCGGGGTTGACCATTCCCTGTACTTTCATGAAAATCACTCCTTTTTATGCCGCCTGGTATGGCGGATATAATGCCTGAAGTCTTCTGCACTCCTTTCGGACGACTTTCTTCAGTGCAAACATCGTCTTGGGCTGGTAATGCCTGTCCAAAACCTGCTGATGATTGCATTTGCGAAGCTGTCCGAGCCGTGAGATCAGCCCCGAAGCCCTCTTAAACGAGATGACTCGGTTCCTGTCTCGCCGGTAGTAGTAAAGATGAAGCGATTGCTTAAGCCGGAATAGATTGTGCTTTCGCAAGATCGTGTAACCGTGTCCGAATCGGTATCCCAGAGCTGATGGTAAGCGCGGACGGCGGTGACGCTGCTTTTTCTTCGGCAAAGCCTGATGCGCTCTTTCGACCTTGGGCGTAAACCCGATGCGGAATATCTGCCAGTTACCTTTGATCTTCATTCCGATCTCGGCAAGCCACTTCTTGATATCCTCCAGCAGCCTCCTCAGCTTTCGCTTGTTGGAGCCGAAGATCGTGAAGTTGTCCATCTGCCGCAGATAGTGTGATACGCCATACTGCTTTTGATGGATCATCAGATCCAAGGGCTGGAGTGTCAAATGGAGAAACCATGCGGAGAAGAATGCGCCGATGAGAACTCCGTATTCCATAATGGCGTCGCACAGCCAGAGCGTTTCGGTGTCCTTGAACACCCGCTTCAAGGCTTCGATGACATATGGCGGATCAAGCTCCTCAAAGCAGTGGTAGATGTCGCACTCGCAGCAATACTTCGTGCCCTCCACATCGTTCTTCATCCACTTCTTCAATGCCTTGACGCCGTAGGAGTTCCCTCGGCCTGGGACGCTTGCGATGCAGTACCGGTCCATGCTCCGCATAATGTGCGGGATCATCGGCTGCACAACAGCGTGGTGAACATATTGGTCCGGCCACAGAAGCGGCTCGTTGATGTCTCTCCATTTGCCTTTGCCGCTGTCCGCGTTGCGGTCCCAGCGCCGTCGCTTGAGGGGAGGGTGCATGTGCTCGTCTCCGTCGACCAGACCTTGGATGAATGCTCGGAGCTTCTCCACATATTCATCCATATTATTTTCGATCTCAATGACCTTTTTGTTCAGGCTGTGATTGCCGTTTCGCCGATGGCCGGCGTTCACTTCCTGAATTGCCAGACGAAGGTTTTCGTCAGATATGATCTCTTTGTAAACTCGAACTCGTTTCATCAGGGATGTTTTTCCTCCTTGTAGCCTCACAACCGTTCCAGCGCCGCGGGGTGTTCCAAGGCGAGACCTGGCCCGAAGTGTACTAAGCTGTGTCCTGTCGGCTTTTCTTCAGCAAGTGCTGTGCGGTCAACCGTGCGATATAGAAAGGGTGAGGAACCCCTACTACCAAATGGAGGGTTAGCCTGTGGCTTAGCAAGGATGCGACAGCCGATGTTGTCGTTCGAGTTCGACGTTCTGTTGTAGTTGACGTAGAACGGACCGTGATTCTGGTTCTGGTTATAGTTACCGCCATGGTACAGGCACGGGTTACTACCGTTGAAGTTCCAGTTATCCGGGACCATCGTCTGCTGCACAGTTGACCCCAAATGTAAAATTATTGTTTTCTTAAAAATATCAGTGAAATGCAAGGGGAAGGGGCTGCGGCCCCCTCACCCCTGCACCCCTACCTCTTCAGGGGAACAGTCACGCCGCCTTTGGCGGGCGTTCCTGGAGGCGACAGCCGATGTCGCCGCCCGAGTACGACGTTCCGATGTAGTAGACGCAGAACGGACCGTGATCCTGGACCTGGCCATAGATACCGCCACGGTACAGGCACGGGCTACTACCGCTGAAGTACCAGTTATCCGGGACATAGGTCGTTTGACTGCCGTTTGCTGCGCTCGGGAACAGTGCCCATTCAAGACCGCTTGCTGTCGGAATGGTGAAGTCGGACGGATAGCCCGAAGAGGGCGTGCCGACCAGCGTGCCATTCGCGCTGTCGCTGAAGTTGTTGGGATTGCTGATGACATTCAGGCCGTTATTGTTGTAATAGCAGCCGTCCATCCAGTCATAAACATTGTCCCACCAGCCTTCGATATTGCGATACTGCGTAAAGCCGTAGCTGTCGCGGCTTGCCGCGGTCGTACCGGTGTGATAACCCATCGCATCGGTCTGACCGTTGTTCATCTTGGAATTGCTCGTAGAGCAGCCTCTGCCGATGCGCTCGCCGTTCCAGTCGGCAAACTCCACAAGGAACAGCATGTTCACATACCAGAACTGAGCGAAATCCATCTGCCAGAAGTTAGCACCGAGGTTATGGATGCCGGTTCTCGCCTGGCTTCTCGTGATGTTTACCTGCTGAGCGGCGCCCGTGGTGGACTTATAACCGCTGGCGCAGTGATAACGGCCGATGTAGGAGTAGTCCAGCTCGCCAAGGCCGTCTCCGCGATCTCGGTTCACAGGGTCAACAGAGAAACCCTCGACATAACCGTCCGCGATCTGGAGCTTCAGCTTCTTTCCGGTCTTTGTCCACTTGAACCAATACTTCGGCTCTTTGACTTCAACGCCGCCGCTGCGTGTCTCCTTCACCATGCCGGACCACGGCATCAGGTTGTCAAATGGAGAAGAGCCACTGCCGTTGTTCACCGCCGGAGACGGGTCACCGAAGCCTTCCGCCGCGTCTGTGCGCGTGCCTCTGGTGGAGCCGCCGCTTGTCCAATCCCACTCAACGCCGTAGATCGTGACGAAAGCGGCCGTCACATTGACCGTCGTATCAGAAGCCGCCTTGTAGTTCGTGCCCTCGGCGACCTTGACTGTGATTTTGGCCGTGCCGGTCGTGTCGTTCACGCTCTCAACGGTCACAACGCCGGTGCTTTGATTGATGGATTTGATCTTCGCGACGCTCGTGTTGTTCGAGGTGGCTGTGATCGTACCGTTGCCCTTGCGGTTCACCGTAAAGGTTGCGGTCTTGGCACTGCTCTTCAGCACGATGGAGCTCGGCGAATTGGTCACACTGTTCGCGGCCTTGCCGATCGTCCACGATGCCGTTTTGCCTCCAGTGCTGCCGTCGGACCACTTGTAGTTGGAAGTCGGCGTAAAGGTCGCCGTGTACTCACCGGCAGCCGTACCAGAGGTATCGCCGCCAATGGTCATCTTGTTGGTGTCATAGCCGTTCCAGCTCGGTGTCTTGCTCGTGCCGTCGGCAACAAGCGTTCCCGTCTGCGTCGGCAGAGCCGAGATGACAGCGCGGTCGATCGTCCACTTTACGCGGGCCTCATCCGTGCCGTCCGGGAACAGATAGCCGTAGGACAGCTTGAAGATCGCCGTGTAACCACCTGCGTCAGAGGCGCTCGTAACGCCGGAGATCTCCATTTTGAGTGGATCGTAGCCGTTCCAGCTCGGCGTCTTATCCGAACCGTTGTAGGTCGGGATGTTCGTCTGCGTCGGAACGGAAATGGTCTTGCCCTGCACCGTAACGACAAGGTCTGTGCTCTTCGTCACGCCTTCGTAGGTGTATTCAAGCTTCATGACCTGACGCCCCAGTGTAGAGAAGTTCGTCGTCGGATAGGTGTAATCCAGTACCGCCGCCGTGCTCCCGTCCGAGAAGGTCGCTGTCACGACCATGCCAGTCGGATCAAGGCTCTCCTGATACTGGTAGACCGTCTTGGCTGGCTGCATGGTGATGGCGATGCTGACAAGCACCTTTTTCACCGTCACAGAAACCGTCGCGGTCTTCGTGATGCGACCCTCGGTGTAGGTGATGACAACTTCGCTCACCCCGTCCGTAAGAACGGAGGGAGAGACGGTATAGCCCGTCACATTTGCCATCAGACCTTCGCCGTAGTTTGCCACAACGACCATGCCGGTTGGGTCGAAAGTTTCACCGGACTTATAGACCGTCTTGTTGGGCGGGGTGGCGATAGTCAGACTTTCCATCTTCGGAGAGCCGCTGCCACCGCCGCCGGAAAGGTTGAATACCTTGCCAACATTACTCATCTGTTCCGACCTCCAGTCGAATGATAAAGACGGACAAGTCAACGGTCGGCGTCGTATCGCACCGGAAAGTCATCTGCCCGCTCGTAGTTACATTGCCTGCGCTCACGCCATAACTGTCGTACACATTACGGGTACCGGCGTCTGCGCCTACAAGATAAATATAGTTGCTGTCAGCTAAGAGGGAAGCATGTGCAACAGTCTGCGCTCCGCCGCTCCAATTCGCGGCCGGCAGAGTAACAGAGATGCCGATATGCTGGAGATCCTCCAGTCCGGCGGCAACAAGCTCCGCCAATTCAGCTACCTGCTTGGCGGAATCCTTCTTCACCGCAAGTGCCAGCTTTTTGAGCTGGTCAAATGTGGAAAGCTTATGCTCTGCCATATGTTGTTACCTTCCTTTCAAAAGGTGGAACGGAGGATAGGAAGCCCCATCCCCCGCTCGCATATGCTGGATCAGACGGTAGCCTGAGCGCCGAAGACTTCGGTCAGCATGGCGTCGACTTCCTCGTCGGTAGCCATCACGATGTCGGTCTTCTTGACAAAGGTTTCGTCGACCTGGGTCTTGGTGTAGTAAGACTCCAGGGCGGTGTTGATCGCGGCAGTCACCTCGGTCGTCTTGGCGTAATCGCCGATGCTCAGAGCATTGATCGCCTCGGTGATGTAGGCGATAACGGTGGTAGAGGTCGCACCCTCGGGCAGCGTGCCGACAAGAGTCTTCAGGTCGGCGATAGCGGTCTTGTTCTCGCTGATGCCGCCGGCCATCTTGGTCGCCTCAGGGCCGTGCTTGGCAACCCAGTCGATCAGCTCCTTGTAGCTGTTGACCACATTGTCGTCGGTCACATCGGTGGCGAACTTGTTGATAGCAGCATCGATCATCTTGCTGATGGAGCCTTCGCCGTTGCCGGTCAGGGTATCCAGGTCAGCCTGCTTCGCCTTGGCGTCGATGATGGCCTTCAGAGCGGCAGCCAGATCGCTCTCAGCAACCTCGGACTTGTAGGCCAGAGCCGCCAGACCGTGAACGGGAATATCAACGCCGTTGGCGGAGATGGTGCCGTTGGTCTTGCCCTCAGCGATGAGGATGTCGGCGATCTTATCGGTCAGAGCCAGCAGAGTGCCGTTGACCTTGATGCCTTCCAGCTTGTTGGGCTCACCGCCGGCAGTCACCAGGTCATTGACCTTAGTGGTCAGGCCGGTAACCTTAGCGTCGACAAGGCCGATCTCGCTCTTTGTGCGCAGCGCCAGTTTCTTGAGCTGTTCAATAGTAGTGTGCTTGGTAGTAGACATATTGCATGTCCCCCTTAAATATATTTGTTCACGGCTGTTCGCCGAAAACATCATTGAGTAGGTCATCCACTTCTTTGTCAGAAGCGGTGTTGTCGGGTGTGCTTCCGCCCGGGTCGTTCGAGGCAAAGGCATCGTTCAGCATATCGTCGACCTCTTTATCCGAGGCCGTTCCGGAAATGCTTCTCTGGATCTCAACGATCACCTCGGTCAGCGTCTTGTTGCCAAAACCCGCCGTCGATGGGTCACCGATGATTCCCATGATCTGCTTGTAGGCTTCATCGCCCATCGGGTCTCCGGAGCCGCCTGTGCCAACGCTGATATTGGCCGGGAAGAGGATCTTGCTGGTCACATGCCAGCCCGTCGACTTCCGTTCCTCGCCCTTGACGCCATAAACGGCGATCTTCAGCGGGATACCGCCTTTCTTCAGGCATTCTCCCGGAATGTCACACTTGTCTTCGCTCAGCACCACAGCCATGCTGACGCCGCCTGCCTCAAAGAGCGCAGTCTTTGCGAACCCGTCCCAATCCTTGCTGAAGGCGAATTCGACCGGATAAGGCGTCGCTGCATTCTGGATCAGCGTAGTGTCCTCCACCAGCATGGTGAAGCAGCTTTTGATCGCGATTTTCAAATCATTCGCCTCCTTCTTCGGCATTGACCGACAGTTCAAGACGCACGATGTTCACCGTGATGTCTTTGATCGGGTCGGTATCGTTCACAAATGTGATGAAGCCGGTCGTGGAGATGTCTTTCGGACGCACATTGCATTCGAGGTACTCTTCACGGCTGGCTTCATATGCATCAATGAGGTATTTGTACTTGGCAGCGGCCACAAGGCGGCTCTCCGCCACAGTGATGGAACCGTTCGACCATCCGGAGGCCGGCAGCACCAGATCGAAATGGATGCCGAGCACATCGCCCGTACCAGTTCCGTTCAGGCCGTTGTAGACGGCGATGTTGTACTTGCTTCCGTCTGTCATCGTAACGGTGTAAATATCAGTCGAGCCGGGCGTATGATTGCCCTGCGTCAACTGAATGCTCTGAATACCGTTGCCGGTCGGGCCGGTCAGCTCGCAGCTGATGTTGGTGTTCACATAGGTGCCCTTCTCAGCGTCCCAGATCCACCAGGTACCGTTCTCCGGCTTAGGCGGCTTGCCGCTGTACTGCTGTGCGGTTGCGGCACTCTCTGCGGCAGACTCCTTGTAAGTCTTGGCGTTTGCCTCAGAGTTCTCGGCGGACTCCCGCGCGTTCTCGGCGGCCGTTTTAGCGGTCTGCGCCTTGTCACGGGCGTCCACAGCAGCCGTTTTAGCGGCTTCGGCGTCTGTCTTCGATTCAGCGGCGGCATCTTCCGATGCTTTTGCTCCATTTTGACTGTTCGACGCCGCATCTCTTGCAGCTTCCGCAGCAGCACGGGCCTCTTCCGCTGCGTTGCGGTCAGCAGTAGCCTGTGCGCCCAGTGTCTCAGCCTCCGAGCGGATGGTTCTCACGCGCTCCTCGGCGGCCTTGACCTCTCCCTCGGCAAGCGTCGCCGCTGTCTTGGCGTCCGTGGCCTCCTGTGCCTTCTGCTTGGCGATCTCTTCCGAGTTCTTCGCCTCTGTCTCGGACGCCTTAGCACCGGCGGCAGCTTCTTTTGCGTCTGCGGCCTGCTTGTTGACATTTTCCTCAGAGGTCTTGATGCTTCCCTCGGAGAGTGCAGCCGCCGCAGCGGATTCAGAGGCGCTTGTCGCCTTTTTCTCGGCATCTTCGGCGGACTTCTTGGCAGCCGCGGCATTTGCCTGTGCGGAATCCTTGGCGGTGGAGGCAAACTCCATCGCGCTGCTGGACTCCGTGTTCATCGCCGCCAGAGCATCATGGATGGAGCCGCGAACCTCTTCGCCATAAATGGCGCTGAGGATTTTTTTCAGAAAGCTGCTGATATCAGCCATCTAAATCACTCCTTCCTTAGTCCTCCAGCATCCAGTCGAGCAGCAGGATCTCCTCGCCGCTCAGACAGCCGATCGTATCTTCATACTTGGCGGTCATCAGCTCGACCTCATGCTCCATCTCGTTGAATGGAGCAAGCTCGTCGCAGAAGGCCTTAAAATTAGGAGAGCCCACCTTGATGGAAATGGTTCCGGTCTCGTTGCCACTTTCATCCTTGTCGAGCTCTCCGTATTTGTTGATGAGGTCGTGTTTGAATGCTTCGTACTCGGTCAAAGCAGTAGAAAGCATCCGGAAGTTCCTCGCGGCGATATAGCCGATCTTGTTGCGGAGCTGAAGAAGCGGCCGCAGGTTCTGGACCATCACGACCATTTCTGAATTTTTAAGCTGTTTCTTCAACATTATCCCTCCTTTTGCTGAAGCAGTTCTTCGACCATTTGATAGAGTTTCTGGATCATGTGCGTATTGAGCGCGATAAGTTCGCCGTATCGGATGCTGTAACGGTAGTCCGTGATGCCATCCGAAAGGATCTCTTTGACAGGATCTTTGACAAGTGCCGCAAGTTGATCTGACGTAAGTCCGGTGTCAAGCATTGCCTGTTCTACATCCTGGGCGATAAAGCCGAAATGTTTCCGCCCGGAAGTACCTTTGTTGTACTTGAAGGTGGACGGCTTCAGCGCAAGGAAGAACGCCTCATAAGAGGCAAGATCATAGTCGATGCTGTTCTTGATCCTTAAGTCGGAACCGTAACTTGGCTCTTCACTCATGGTGATGCCGCCGGAAACGACAAGGTCTGCTCCGGTTCCGGAGATACGGGCGCCGGCATTGGTAACAATAATATAAGGCTCCCAACCAGGACCGTTAGAACCATACATCATTGCACCATAAGTCGTATGTTGACCGTCAGAGCCATGCCCTTTGCAGAATCCACCATAATCGCATGATAGGTCGATATAATCGGCATTGATTGTGCCGGAGCGAATATAATCGGCATTGATGTAAAGCCGTCCGCTGTACGAGTCGCTGAAAATACCGAACTTCGTACCACCTGAGGTGAGCACATCAAACACATTCTGGTCGGTGCACCGATCCTGATAGGCCTTATTTGCTCTCGACCATGCAGCAGAAGCCTCATCGTAAGCATCATCTGCTGCGCTCTTTGCAGTGGCCGCGTTTGCATTCGCCGTGCTTGCCAGCGAGTAGGCTGGGTTGGAGGTGAGATTCTGGTTCGTCACGGACGCCCAGTTGATCGTGCTTCCGGCGGACAGCGTCACCTTGCCATCTATGGTAACGGAACCGCTGGAATCAACAGCAAAGGTCGTGCGGACACCGTTGGTAACGGTAAGCCCGTAGACGCTCAGATATTCGGACTTGAATCGCTCTTCATCCATCATGCTGTTGCCCGCTCGATCAAGGAAGTCAGAGGCCTGAACCACGCCCTTGAAGTTTCCGTCCACACCGACCAGCGTACCGCTGAAGGTTCCTTTCGCCGCAGCCAGAGTACCCGCAAAGGTGCCTCGGCGTGCGGTCAGGTTGCCTTCCTCGTCAACAGTGAAGTTTCCGTCTCCAATGTCGATGGAGCCTTTCTTCATCGTCAGCTTGCCGCTCTCGAAGTCAAGCGAGAAGTTTCCGCCGTAATCTTTCAGCGTACCGGCGCGGATCACATCGGCATTGAGAACACCGGTCGTGATATAGTCCGCCACAATAGAACCATCCATTGTAATGGCAAGCCCAAAGGTCTTTCCATAATCCTTGGAATAGCCAAGACCGTTCATGTTCCATTTCCAGAGCTTGTCGGCTTTGGTATAGTCGCGGATGTTGGAAATATAAAGCGTGTCAGAACCGTATTCGTCCCGTGTGATCGTGATGTAGCCGGTCGTGGCCGCTGTCATGATCTGCGTGGCGTTTTCTTTTGCCTCTTTTAGGATGTTGTGCGCCTTTGGGAGACCCTCGATTTTCTCAAGGATAGCGGCGCTGATCTGGTTGTTCACACTGGTAAGGCTTGTCTGCACCGTGTCGCCGAGCGTAAACCGGGTATTCTCCGGGCTGTCCAAAGGGATCTCCAGCTTCGTGACAGGAAATACACGATCAAGGCCATGCGGCCGCGAGATCACGCGGATCTCGTCTAAAAGCTTAACGGCTTCTACATTTGCGTTGAGATAGTGGAGGTCAAGGGCACTCACTTCCAGTTCCATGTTGTCAAACTGCAAGTCCGATAGATAGGCTTTTGCCTTTTCGAGCAACACCGAAGGATCAGAAACGCTGTCCCATGTCACTGTTTTCTCGATCCAACCGTAAGTTTTCACAGCTTCGGAGGACTGCACATAAAGACTTCCGTCGTTTACACTTTCTACCGTCAGATAGGCGTCCAGCGCCTCGATCTTACTCTTGTCAAGCCTGTTGCCAAGCGGAACGATGACCGTTGCAAACTCGGTCATATCCCAACCCTTTGTGTGTTCGATGAGGTTGGAGCCGAACTGGATCGTCTGGCTGCAAGTGTCGGGGTAATCAGCCAAATAGTCGAGATAGCGGATGCCGTCTTCCTTACGCACCCGCAGATGACCGCCGTACTGAGCCACCAACGCATTCAAGATCGTGATGGTCTTTTCATAGTTGGTGTAATAAGTCGGAAAATCTTCATCCACCACAGTAACAATGCCGATGGTGAACTTCCGGTTGTCTCCGACCTTTGCGTTGTGAATGGCGATCATCGCCTCAAGGTACTCACGGATCGTCCCTCCGGCGTACTCAGCAGGCGGCTGCGTGCTGTCGTTGAAGAATGCAAGCTCGCCCTCACAAGTAAGCACCCGGTTTCGGTAAAAGTCCTCGTTTTCAGAGAGGACACGCCCCGCCCAAATCTCTTTTCCATCCTTGTAGACGGCGATGTCAGTCACCATACGAATGATGGTGCTGTATCCGAGATTGGAGGGCGGAACCGTCATCACAAAGGAACCGGCTGCGTTGTCCTCCAGCGTCAGCTTGGGGCTTGCAAGCTTCATGTTGTCCAACGCGAAGGCATCATTGTAGATGCAGACGCCATCGGCATAAACAGAATACATCGCTTACAACCTCCCTTGTCTGAAATCAACGGACACGGTCCCCGTTCCCTCGTCGACCCAAAGATAGATCGTCCCGCCGTAGTCGCCAAACAGAATAAACTCAGGGATCTGAATGGTTCCATCCGGCAAAAGCTTTGTCAGGTCGATGCTGAGCTGACGGTTGACAAATCGGACATGAACGCCGCGTCCCTCACTGCTTTGCACAATGAATCTGGGGCATACCGGAGCCCGTCCGTACATCACCGCGTCCAGCTCGATCTCTTTCATCTCTGTCGTCACCGCAATGTTGCGGAACAAAGCTGCCTGAATGACTCCATTTTGAAAGTTGAACGGGTCCCATAGCCAGTTGTCGATGGAGGAAAGGTTTTTCCACTTGTACGGGCCGACATCGTAGTCGATGACGAGCCGCGACCAGTCCTTTTCCGACTTCCAGGCGTTCACTGTGAAGCGCCCTTCGTAGAAATATTCAGGATCGTCCTCAAGGATCGCCCGCATGGTCTGTCCGTGCAGATAGTCCATGATGTCCGAGTACGCCATATGCCATGGTTTGAAGTCATTCATGACGATAAACTCGATAGACCCTGTCCGGTTCTGATAAACCGGATACCCGGTGAGGGCTTGCGACAGATCAATGACGCCGTCCCCACCGGGAATGTCCAGAGTCTTTACCTTTTGCGCAGGTGGATTGAATAGCGGACGGGAAGCGGGGACAAGCCGCCAATCGTCCCATGTGTTCTTATCGCCAAATGTGATCGAATGGTACAACTTAAATCCCCCTTCCTCTTTGTGTAGACCGCTGTCCGAGTGCCACATCCATCGGTTCAGCAAGTTCGCCGACGAGCGCACCGGTGTTCAGCACAACACGCAGCTTCTCCATGCGTTCCAGCATCGAAGCCATCTCACCTCGAAGCGTGCGGAGTTCGGCCACAACATCATCATTGTCGACGGAAATAGTTGTCTGGCTGCTTCTGCTGCGCTGTGCCTCAAATGCAATGGCAGCCTGCCCGACAAGGCCGACCGCTCGCTGCGAATAGAATAGGTTGTTCAAGGCGTCTGCTCCGGCCGATACGGCGGAGAGATCCAGAACAGGACGGATCACCGGCTCCATGTCGAACCCGCCGCTCACAATGTCGGCAATGGTCTGGAGCACACCAGAAAGACCGCCCTCGGCCGACTCCGCCATCTCAGAACCGACCGCATAAGATCGGTCAACATAGTCCTGAAGACCTTTCACGAAACCAAGACCGGTGTAGTTACCGATCTCACGGAACACCCTCGATGGAGAGTTGATGTCCAGTGTCGACTTCGCCGCCTGTACGCCTGCAAGAGCCAGTTGCGTGATCTCGTCAACAAAGCTGGACTTCTCAGACTGAACGCCTTCAGTAAGCCCCTTGACGATCTGCTTGCCAGTCTCATCCCAGCCAGCTTCCGTCAGAACCTTCTGCGCCGTGTCGGCCATCTCCTGAAGCTCATCCTCAGTATTGTTCTTGATAAGACCGACCTTTTCCTCAAAGCTTCTGCGGAGCTGTTCCAACTGAGCGTTGGCGTCTTCCGTGACCTGGTTCATCTTCTCCTGCCAGAGAGCACGATACTCGGTAAGCTCCTGATCGGCCTCCTCGCGGAGTTTTGCAATATTCTGCTGAGTCTCTTCGCGCAGCCCCTCTAATTCGCCGACCGCCTGCTCGCGAGCCATTGCGTGCTTGACCTTCCAGAGGTCAGCATACTTCTCAAGCTCGGAGTCGCTCATGTTGTTCAGCGCCTTGATCTGGGCGATCGCGTCAGGACCCATATCCTGAAGTTCCTCGATAAGGTCACTGTCAAGTCCTCTGCCGGCAAGAGACTCTAAAATATCCTGCCATTCGCCAAATTCCTTGACCTGACCCTCAAGATTCTTCATCAGGGTGTCGCCGCTGACCTCATCACGCTCCTTCACAGCGTCAAAGAGGCCATAGGACTTATAGAGGGAATCCTCGCGGGATTTCAGAGCATTCTCGTACTTGTCGTTCTCAGCCTGAATATCGCTCGCCAGTTGCGCGTTGATCGACTTTACCTTATCAGCGTACTCTTCCTCCAGGTCGAGCCGCTTCTGGTTCGCCTCGCTCTGCACAGACTGCACATCAGAGATATACTGTTTCTGCGCGTCGCTGATCTCTTTCTCCAACTGGTAAACTTGCAGGTCGAGCTTCTTCCGCAGCTCTGTCCCCTTGGCATATCGGCTCTGAACACGCTTATAGGCAGCCAGTTCCTCCGCAAGGGTCAGCTTGTTATACGATTTCTGCTCTTCGATCCAGTTCATCGAATACTGATAAGTGGCCGTAACCAACTCATTTTGAACACGATAGACCTCGCGGTCGATCTGCTTTCGTTCCTCGCTGCCCTCGCGGTATTTCTTCTGGAGCGTTTCCCATCCGGCAAGCTCCTCTTTCAAGCTGAGCTCGCTGTAATATTTCCGCTCTTCCGCCCAATCCTTAAAGGAGTCGAGTCCCTTCTGTGCGACCTTGATGGCTTCATCACTCATCTTTGCCGCAGCCGAAGAAACCGGAACGATAGCATTGTTGATACCGATGGTCATACCCTCGCCAATGTTTTTACCAAGCTCGATAAACTCGCGGGAGGGAGAATGACTGTCCAGCGCCTTCTTTGCCGCATTCAGTGCCGCAAGACCCAGATCACGGCCCGCCTGAGAGGCGCCGCTCAGCTTCGAGCGGATGCCGTTGATAAAGCCTTGCGAAACATTCCTGCCGGCTTCATTGAACTGATCCTTGTAGTTGTTCACTTCTGCCACAACGACCAGCATGACAGACTGCATCGCCGTCCGCACGGAAGCACCGTTGCTGCGGATCGTAGTGCTGAAGCCGACCATCATCTGCACGACCGCGGTATTCATGCTCGTGGTATGTGCTTTCACGGTCGCGGCCATCGCAAGCATCAGCTCAGCCATCGCCACATTAACGATCGTCTGGTTCTGCCGGATGGTCGTGCCTGCGGAATTGAGCATATAGATGACCGCCGTGCTCACGGTAGCTCCACTGTTATAGAAGGCGTCAGTAAAGTTTTGGATACTTGTGTTTGCCAGCAGAACCAGCGCATTCGTAAAGTTTACAAATGCATACTGATCCATATTCTTCACCGTATCGGCAAGCGCCACCAGCTTCTCGACCTGTGTGATCGCGCCGGAGAGCTTGCTCATGTTGATACCCTCGATAGAGGCGGAGTAAGCCGCAAGACCATTGCCGAAGAGAACGAGCTGGTCGCCGAAGTCGGCAATGCTGTTGTCTCCGGTGAAGAAACTCACAAGCCCGCCGCAGTTCGGAATGGTATTGGAGAGTTCCACGAGCGCCTTACCGGCAGAAGCGGAATTGCTGACAGCACCGACATCCATTCCTTTAACGGCGAGAGAGTAGTCCTTCATGGCCTTACCAAACGGAACCAACTGCTCTCCAAACTTGTCCATGTCATTCTCACCGGCAAAGAAGCCGACTACACCGCCACTGTTCGGCAGCGTTGTGGCCATCTCTGCAAGTGCCTTACCGGCAGTCGCCGCTTTGGAAACAAGGTCGGCGTCCATCCCGCTGATTGCGTTGCTGAACTCCGTCATGCTTTCTCCGAACGGAACGAGCTCATCAGCAAAATCCGAAAGAGAAGAACCACCCGTGAACCAGGACGCAATACCCTGCACAAGCTCAGCCTTCGTAAGCAGCAATATCGCGTCTGTCAATGCCTGAACACCGCTGAACATCGCCGGAGAGATACTGCTTGCGCCGTCGATAAACGGCTGAACATTTGTCATAAACGCTGCAAGATCACTGCCGATCTGCGGGAACTGACTGGAGATACCACTCATGAATCCGCCGACAATGCCGCCGACAAACCCACCGATAGCCGTACCGATCTGCTCCAACAGCTTGCCGCCCTCTCCGATCAGCCAGGAAAGGCCGGGGATCTGCGCAAGGGCACCGACAGCAGCAAGAACGATCGCCAGCTCAGCGATAAGAGCACCCATGCCGAGCACACCTATCATAGCGCTGGGGATCAATGCAGCTACCGCACCCAATGCGACCATAATGCCGGACAGCAGACCGATTCCGGCGATGGTTTTCACCAATACGCTTGTATCAAGTCCTGCCAGAGCATCAATGATGCCGGAGAAGAATGCCGCGATCACATTGACTGCCGCCTGAATGAGTTCGGGCAGCCGCTCTGCAATACCATTCAGCAGGTTGATCAGGAACAGCATGACAGAGTCAACGATTTCCGGAGTATAGTTTGCAAGAGAAGCGAGTACGCCGGACAGCAGTGCCAATGCACCGTCAGCAATGGCAGGGACACACTCAACAAGTACATCCACCAGCGTAAGAACGACGGCCTTAACAGCTTCTCCAATAGCGGGAGCTCCCTGAGCGATTACACCGCAGAACGCTATGATAGCCTCACCGAGCTTTTCGGCAACGGCAGGGATCAACGCAGCAATCCCTGTGATGATCGCGCTGAGTCCTGCCACAATAACGGTCACACCTGCGCCGAGAGAAGTAGCCAAGGCGGTAATGCCGACTGCAATAGCCGACAGTCCGGCACCGGCAGCGAGAAGACCTGCTCCAATAGCTGCGGTACCGACACCGATCAGCGCAAATGCTCCGGCAAGTGCCAAAATCGTCGGAACAAGAGGAGTCAGCACAAGACCGGCCACACCGATTACGGTGAATGCACCGGCAATCGTCACAAGCCCCTTGGCAATGCTCTCCCAACTCATTGAGCCAAGAGCCAGCAGCACCGGAGTCAGAATAGCCAATGCGCCAGCCGCTACCAGCATGGCGGCAGAACCAGGCAAAGTACCGTTCATCACATTCAGACCGAGGGCAAGCTCTGCAAGAGCGCCGCCCATTGTGACGAGCCCCTTTGCGATCTCTTCCCAGGTCATACCGCCCATCTTTCCGAGGGCGTTTGCCACGATCTCAAGTGCCGCACCAACAGCGATCAGACCAATGCCAACACTTATCGTGTTCTTCGGCATCACCTTCATAGCGATAGCCACTTCGGCTAATGCGCCGCCCATAGCGACAAGCCCTTTGGCGATCTGATTCCAGTCAAGGTTTCCGAAGTCGCCCATCGCGGAAGCAAAGATTTTCATAGCAGCGCCAATCCCGATCATCGCGATCCCGGTGGACACCAGACCCTTTGCATCGCCGGTCAACTTGGTAAAGACCGTGATCTCCGCCAGAAGAACACCAATGGAGCCAAGCCCCTTCACAAGCTGTCCGAAATCGAGACTACCGAGATCCTTACAGGCGGATGCCAGGATTTTGATTGCCGAGGCAAGGATGACGATTCCCGCCGCTGTTGTTAAAGACTTTCCACTGAACTTTGCGGTGTTCATAAAGAGTGAGACTTCCGCCAGCAGCACGCCGACACCGGTCAGCCCTTTTGCAAGCCCATTCCATTCAAGCGTTGCAAGGTCCGTGCAGACCGATGCAAGGATCTTGATGGAAGCCGCAAAGAGAACCATCTGTGTCGCGCCCTTCATTGAAGAACCGCCGCTCATGTTGAGCAACTTCACCGCACCGACCATCGCCGCCATCAAGGCCGTCACACCGGCAACACCTTTTGCAAGCTGTCCGCCATCCAAGTCACCGATCTTTTTCAGCGCTGATGCAAGGATCAGGATGGATGTGGACATGGCGAGCATCACTGTCGAACTCTTCACCGCACCTTTAACATCTCCGCTGATTTTGGTAAAGACCGACATGGATGCCATCAGTTCAGCAAAGAGAACCGTAATAGCTCCCAGTGACGCAGATAACTTCTCACTATCAATAAGAGAAATCGCGACGATAGATGCTGCCAGAATCGCAATAGCGCTTGCTATTTTCAGCAAAGTTCCGGCTTTTAACTGCGTCTGATACGCCTCAAAGCATCCACGAACCCCATCCAGAATCCCCTTCACATTGTCAAGAAGACCTCCGACTTCATCAAATGGCTTCGTCAAACTATTGGTGAACTTGGTTATGGCAATCGCAATACCGCCGATAGAAATTCCGTTCAGCAGGTCGATGATTCCGCTAAAATCAGCGTTACTCACCGCAGTTACGATCTTATTGATGCCGTTGCCGAGCGCATCGAAAATACCACCGCCAATTTTCTTAGCGGCAATGGATAGTGCTTGGATCAATGCGGCAAATTTCGACACATCGGTATTTCCGCCAATCTTAGAAAACGCATCGGAGATGCCATCTTTCAGACCGACAATAGCGTCTTTGACCTGACCGGCACGCTCTTTCAGCTTCTCCAGGATCGTGTGCAGGAGTTCCAGTCCGGGAACCTGAATTTTCTCTTCGGCAGTACCAAAGAGTTCTTTCATAGACTCCTTCGCTTCGTCAAGCGTCGGCAGACCGAGGTATTCACGAACAGACTCGGTAAAATTCTTGATGGCCGTAACAGCACCGCTCACAAAATCAGAGATCTTCTCAATGCCTTTGCCAAAGGCGTCGTTCTTCTTGATCGCTTCGTCAAGCTTGGCGAGCCATTCTCCAATAGAGCCGGTCACGCCGAGAACACCGCCGCCTAAGCCGGTCACTTTCCCAAGAAGAGAACCGACCGGACCCAGAATTGCACCGATTGCCCGCTTGCAAATATCAAGAATGGCGAATAGACCCTTAAAGGTGCTCTTCAGGTTTTCGGAAGCAGTGTCACTAAGCGTCAGCTTTTCTGTGAACTTCAGCAGTCCTTCCGTCAGATTATGAAGCTGTTCCGCAGTAGTTGGCGGAAAAATATCACGAAAGGCTTCTGTGATCGGCTTGATAACTGTCCCGATCCCCTTGAGGGTGTTCTTGAGAGACTCTATCAGCTCGGTTCTGCCTCCAAGGTCTTTCCATCCCTGAAGTACCGAATTACGAGCATCAGACTGCGTATCAATAAATCCGCCGATCACCTGACTAAGACCAGTCCACAATTCCTTGGCTTCATCAAAGTCGCCAAAGAGGATTTCCCAGGTATTCGCCCAGCCGGAGCCCGCAGCTTCCTTTAAGGTGTCAATCAACTGTGAGAATGTCTTAACATCCTGTGCAGCAGCGAATGCCTTCTTACCGATGTCGGTCGTTTCATCAGCATAATTACGAAGTGTGCCGACAAGAGCTTCCGTCGTCATCCACTGATCCTGCAAAGAATCGTTAAAGTTATGTGTGGCGTCGATGACATTTCCCTTGACGGTCTTATACATTCCGTCTGCGGTTTTCGTCAAAGTTCCGCACGCAACAGCCGACTCCAAAAGCTGCGTCTTGAATTCCACTGTTGCCATGTTCGCGTTTTCAATGGATTTCCAGTCGATCAGCTTGACATATCCTGCGGACAGGGCCTGCGCAAAGTTATACATCGCACGGGAAGCCTCGTTTGCATTTGCACCGGATACGGCAGCCACATTCGACACGCCCTGGATAGCCATAACAGCATCTTCAAGGCCGACGCCGGCATTCGTGAACTTACCGATATTGGAGGTCATATCCTGGAAAGAGTAAATTGTCTTATCGGAATAGGTGTTCAGCTCCTGAAGATACTTGTTGACCTCCTCCAACGATGCGCCGGTGCTCATCATGATCGTCTGAATAGAGCCCATCTTAAGCTCGTATTCGTCAAAGCCTTGTTTGGGAGGCTCCAATGTAAACGATTCGATCATCCGTTTTCCGGTATTGATGACCGAGTTGGTAATGTTTGAAAGGGCGGTCACCGCCATGACTTCGAGCGCCGAGAATTTCATCCGAACAGTCTCGACGGAATTGCTAAGGGTCGAAAGGTCGCACTTTTTAGCTGCGTCGCCAAGGCCCTTCAGACCTTTAGCCGCACCGTCCAGATCCAAACCCTCTTTGAGTTTGTCGAGCGTGGACAAACTTGTCTTCACACCCGCCTCGAATTGACGGTTGTCGAATCGCATTTCAACAACTCTCTCGTCGATCGTTGTGCTCATGTCTTCGTGACCTCCTTCCATGCGTCATTTGCGATTTGATCAAAAATAGGCCGGATAGCAGGATTGATGTAATCACGTCCCGCTACCCAGCCGCCGGTTCCAGTTCCATGTCCATACTGCAAAATGATGGCGATTGGAACTCCATTTTGAATATTTGAATTGTGAAACGAGATACTCACAAAACCCTTCTTGTTCGTGATCTCGTAATACCACGATTGGGCCGTTTCTCCAGAGTCAACAGGCGTTGCAGACGCAAGAGCGGCCACTCCGGCTCGGCCATACTGATCGAGGTCTCCGAGATGCACCGTTTCTTTGGCTCTCTCCAAAAACCTCGTCAGCTTGGAGAAGTCGCCCTTTTGTCTGAATGTGATCATGTTTTCCTCCAAATTGCACTTGTTTACTTCTTCAAATACTGAGAACTGCAAAATCCGGTGTATGTGACACCCTTGTAAGTGACCTGAACATAAAGCCACTTTACATTGCCGACAAGTGTGTAGTACCCGTAGTTTGCAACTTTTGTACCTTTGGGAAGTACGGCGAGACTGGCCTTACCGGTTCCTGCACCATTACGGATATGCAGCCCAACATTCGCCGTGACAACATAAGTACCGGCCAAAGTCTTATTGAAAGACCTTGCTGCCTCAGATGCCTTTTTAGCACTTGCGGGCTTGCTTGCCGAGCCATTACTCGGCGGTGTTGCCGTGTTGGAACCTGTCGAACCAGCTTTGGCAGAATACTTGGGGAGGCAATAGCCTCGAATGTATTTGCCATTCACCCGCAAGGTTCTATACCCGACGGCATCACTCATATTTCCTTCGATGACCTTGATGGAATTTCCGGAAACACTCACCACAATGCCAACATGATCAGCGGCACCGGTATTATCACCAACGCCGTTATCTTGCCAGTCGTACATAACAACATCACCCGGAGAGGGGACATAGGCATCATTCTCTTCCCAACGACCGATCTTCTTATAAAGATTGATCATTGCTCCGCATCCGCATTCGGTCGGCGCGATCTCTGTCAAGCCGGCCTCAATAAACACAGCGCTCACAAAAGTTGCGCACCAGGCGTCTGTGTATTTCACGGGGTAGCCTCGTGCAAGCGGTTTGTGACTGTTATAGAGGTCGATGATTTTTCTATGCGAGCCATTGCTTTCCTTGCATCCGAGATACTTCTCTGCAATCGAGACTACTTTGGCTCTCAGTTCTTTTTCTGTCATGGTATTACCCCCTTGTATTCCACTGCTTCCGTCGGGCAGCGTTAAGCGCTTTATACTGCGCGGCAACCTCCGCTCTCGAAAGCTTCTGAGGCGGCGCCCCCTCCACATTACACACATTGATAAGGGTCAGAAGTCGGTTCAGATGCCATTTCTGGCACTCAAACGGGATACCGTAGGAGATCATCCAATAATAAATGACCTCTGCCGTGACGATTTTACGGCTTCCACCCTTTTTCTTTGCATTGGAGATGGTCGTGGCGGTCATCGGAGCGTCAATGTACTCCGTGACCGTCTTCAAATTTGATGGAGTGATCGCTTTATACACATTCGGGTCGACATTCTGTGTCAGTGTCATGCACCGGATGTAGTCGATCGTCTCTTCTATGGTCATCGCCTTGCGGGACAAGTAAGGCTTGTGCCATTTGGCTTCCCATTTTGAAAGAGAGACCAGCGAATGCTCCAACTGGAGCGTCTGCTCCTTGGTGTTGATAAAGTTTCCGACCCCGTCAAACAATTCGGTAGCCGGCACTGTGATCTTCAGCATCGCCGGTCCTCATTATCATCAGTTTTCGGGAACAGCGGCAGCTTCGGCACTCTGATCGGCCGGGGCTGCCTTTTCCGTCTTGGGAGGAACGATGCCGTTGACGAACTCGCTCGCAGCCTTAGCGTCGGTTGCCAGCTCCATGAACAGGTTGCTGTACGCCTCGGTCTGAGCGAAGGCATCGCGGACTTCCTGGTTCTTGATGAATCGACGGCCATCCGGAGACTTCTCACCGTAAGCGCGCAGAATGATGTCCTTGAAGGTCTCAATGATTACCTTGCCATTCTGCGCGGCAACGATGCGGTTGATCTGTTCAACGAGACCGCCCTCCACGGAGACCTCCAGCTCAGTCACCTCAGCCTGCGTCAGGTTGAAGTAAAAATCTTCCTTGCGAGTGGTACCGTTGTAGTCGGTATAAGTGATAGTTTTCTTAAGCATGATGCTTTCTCCTTTCAAAAATTAAAGAAAGCGGAGCCCTCGGTGAAGAGAGCCCCGCTTTAGAAGTTCTTGTACCGTGGATCAGCCGGCAGCTTTCAGCAGCTCGATGACCTTCTCGGGCATCGGGAGAGTGGGCTCGGTGGCCTGGTCGCCATCGGTGCCGTACAGCATCTCCTCCAGCTTCGCGAGCTTGGCCTTGTCGGTCTTGGTGGAGTCGATGACCAGATGCGCGGTCGGCTTGAAATTGGGAACATCCACAGGCGTGGTGCTGATCTCCCAGCTCATGGTGGCAGCCTCGGGGCTGTCGTTCACGGTCTGGTTGTTCTTCTCAGAGGGAGAAGCCTGCGCACCGTACACCAGATGGAGCTTGTAGCCATAGTTCGTACCAACCGTATCGTTGCCGATCAGCGTGCGATAGCAGAAGCCGAACATCTTGCGATCCTGCTGGGCGATGGTGACACCCGGCGCGATCTCAGCGCAGCCGTTGCAGGCCTCGAACTCATCAGGATAGGTGTAAGCCTCGATGGTGGCGCCGAAATCCTCGGCACTCATCAGGTTCAGGTACTTGATGTTGTCCGCCCATACGGCATTAGGCTCGCCGCCGGAGGGGCTCTCGTTAACGGCGCTCAGGCCGTACCAGGGCACGCCTTTGCCGTATGCATTGTCCTCGCCCATCGGGAACAGGACGCCGTGGTCGACGCCGGTCTCATACAGACGCTTTCCGACTTCATCCCATTTGATCTTCATAGCTGTTTCCTCCTTGTAAGGTTAGAAATATAGGTTGAACACATCATGGTTCAGGTTTTCTTTGGTATAGTGGCGTTCATGGCTGCACATCGGAAGAAGCGCGATCTTGCTTGGGATCTCGCTGTCAGGATTTCTGTAAATCACAGTCACCTGATACCGGTCATGAAGTGCATATGGCTGATTGTCAGCAAAAGTAGGTTCAATACGGCTGCGCTCGTAAACGATGCAGTCATAAATCATTTCCTTGCTGGCGGGAGGCTGAAAGTACACACGGCACTTTTCGCCTCGGTCGGGGCATCCAAGAATGTCAGATAGCGTCTTCTGAAGAAGCAGTCTCTCCATTGTAGACACCTCCGATCGTCAGGATCAGTCTTGGATAATGGACTTCAACATTGGAGATTTTCCAATTTGCCCCCATAAAGCCAACATACCGCATTCGGTGGAAATTCTGGTTGGCAAACGGATCGGCGACTATGCTGATCTCATTCGCAACATTGATGTCGTCATTGAGCGTTTCCGATGACTGAAGACGCCTGGTGTTACGGGTCAAGTCTCCGAAGTACATCCGCTCCGTGATCTTTTCCACATATACACCAGGCGCCGTTTCCACCGTTTCAGCATAGCCTACCGGTCCGTAAAATTTTGCCATTTTGAATTTTCTCCCTTAGGTGCCGTCGTGACCGGTATCCTCGGTCTGGCCGGAAGAGGCCTTCACGGGCTCTTCCAGTGCGATAGCAGACCACAGTCTGGTCAGCGCGCCGGACAGACGAGTCTCAATCAGGTACTTCTCCTGGTTGAAGTCGATGTCGAACTGGTTGAAGCGGGTGATCTCGCCGCCCTTGGTAGAGCCGACGGTGTAGTCGCTCAGGTTGACGAAGATACCCAGCAGGTTATGCTTCTTGCCGGTCTTGTCGGTGCGGGCCAGACCCTCGAACTGCTCAGCAGTGTGCAGCTCATTGATGTTCAGCGCAGCAGCCAGATCAGCCTTGGAGTTGTAGATGCGGCGACCGTTGGTGTCGCGGGCCAGCAGCATCACATTCACCAGATGCGGCGTGCAGAAGAAGTCGGGAGTGCCGGTGCCCTTGAACTTCTCGCGGGAGTAAAGGGCAGCCGTGATGATCGCCTCGGCGTAGATGTAGTTCTCGCCGAAACGGGAAGCGGTGCCGGTGCCCTGAAGCTCGTTGCGGGCAGCCTCGATGTCCACATCATAGTGGATGGTGTAGAGATCGTCGTCATTCCAGATAGAACGGACATGCTCCTCAGAGATCTTGTGCTCATCAGCCTCATCGCGACCGTCACCGATCAGGATAGCGGTAGCGACCTCTTCCAGCAGAGTCTGACGCATCACACCGTACTGGTACTCGACCACATCGAAATCGGTGATGTCGATGATGTCATCGCGGTGCATGGAGTCAGTGATGTAGATTGTCTGCGGATCAGTGGTGCGCTTCATCAGCTTCATGTTGCCGGAAGGAACCTTCTTCTTGCCCTTCTGATAACCATGCGCGCGGATATCATCGCCGCGGGCATCCATGTTGCGGGTACGGATACGGCTGATAGGGCTCTTGTGGACCTTGTTCATGACCACATTGACCCAGCCCTGGTCACGGGTGATGAGCTCAGGAGCGCCGGTGCGCAGATCCTTATACTCGGGGAACAGGGCCTCGATGTCGTCGATACCGTGCTTCAGAGTATCGTTATGCTGCTCGGCGTAGAGCTTCATAGCCCCCTGAAGAGTGCCGACGCTCTTGAGCTTGGCGCTGGCGATGATCTCGGTCTGAGCGGAATGGCTCAGGGTGGTCGCCTGATTGTCCTCAGGCTTCTCGAAAACATTGTGTTTCATAGTCTTGTCTCCTCCTTCGGATTTGTCAGAATGTTCGATGTGGCCGTCATCCTTCTTCTCTTCGCCATCATCGTCGTCAGAATCGCTGTGGGCCATAGCATTGGCGAGCAGAGCAACCACAACGGTCTTCTGCTTTTCGGTCAGGCTGTTGATGACATCTTCAACGGTGTCGCCGTCTCCGGTGTCTTTCTTGTTGCCATCAGCGGACTTCTTGCCGTCATCGGCAGAATCATCAGCTTTGCCTTCATCTGCATGGGCGAGCGTGATAGGTTCGTTGGCGCAGAAGATGACTTCCTGCTCAGCGCCCTCTCCATGAGCAAGATCGACAAAGTCGATGAATGCTCCGGGATTTGCACCGGCGACCACAAGGCTCAGCTCCTTGATGTCACCATGCATCACATTTCCGCCCTGCTGCTTCAGGCCGTTGGCATAGATAGACAGGGAATCCACATCTCCGTGCTGCACGATCAGCTTAGCAGCCTTACCGGCAGCAGTTTCGTTGAATGTGCAGTAAGCGTAAACGCCATCCTCGCGGTTCTCCAGCAACGCATGGCCAAGAATATTGGTCGGGTCGTCATGCTGGTGATTCCATACGAGGGGGACGATCTTTCCGTCGCAATGCGCAAACGCATCACGGCGAATGGTGCGGCCATCACTGCACACAAGGTCATTGCGCGTCGCCCAGCCGCTGAAGTCGTACTTAAGTTTCTTCTCCATTTTGATTGTTGTCCTCCTTCGGTGTTGATGCCGGCGTGCTTTCCGCCGGTGCGCTCAGATTGCTGTTGCGCAGCTCGTCCGCCTTTGGGTCGGAAGAAGGCTTCATGCCGATCTTCTGCCGGATCTCATTCGAGGTCATGACCTCGTTGCGGGTGAACTTGTCAGTCATCTCAGCGATCTTATCGACAGGCACCAGCTTGAAGGGATCTCGGAAGAACAGGATGGACTGCTTTTGCGACCGAGCAGTTTTGGTGAGGAATTTCCTCTTGATCTCATCAACAATGGCAGAGAGGATTGGCTCAACGATTCGAGTCAGGTAGTTCTGCATCGTCTTGTCGTCGGCAGAGCCATCCAGAATGCCCTGGGTCAAACCTAACTGGCTGTAAAGCATACTCGTCAGGTATTCGATCTGGGACATCAGGTCGTTCTCGACGGGGCGATTCAGTTGGACCACATGCTCAGTTCCGTCAGTGTATGCAACACCGTATTTGGAGCTGGCTAACTGGTTCTCGATATCTTGTCGGCGCAATTCCGCCTGTTGACGACGTGCTTCTGTCTTGATGACATACGGCAACTGAATGATGAGGTTCAGCTTTCCGGAACTGTTCTGCTCGTCAATGGCGTCCAGCAGGTTCAACTTTCGGATAAGCCGCTGCATCGTAGAGTTCGGTTCATTCATGACAGCATAGAAAGGATTCTCCACAATGCCGACGGTACTCTTGGGGACAAGAATGTCCTCTTTCTCACCGCGCTGGTCATTGTAGACGCGAACCTTTACATGCTGCGGGAACCATTCAAGAATCTTGCCGGTCCGCATCGTCTCGATGTCAATGCCGCCGGTTTTCTCAGGGTCAAAGTTTGTATCGACAGGGATGATAGCAACGCAGCCCTCGTCCAGCATCGACATAACAATGTCCTGCATAAAGGCCCTTCCGGTCTGGTCAACATTGGCTTCTACCGTTAAACAGTTATTAAGCCCACTCTCGATGACCTCCTTGAATCGGTCGCTGCCATCCAGTCGCACATGCTGAACGGTCATAGATGAGACATCCAGCGCAATACGGTTATAGACCGAGGTAATGATCGAACGCTCATTTCCGCGGCTGAAAAGCGGACGGTCGGGTCGATAACCGTAACTCGGCCCAATCGACATCCGAGAAACATAAGAATCTCGGTTCATGAATGTATTCCATGCGTGCTTTAGCCGCGTGGCAACTGTCATTTCCATTCGGAACTCATCACCTCCTTCATGGCATAAAAAAATTCCGCAGACCGTTCAAAGTCTGCGGAACATGGTAAATGATTTAATTATCTAAACTGCTTGAAGATTTGCGTAGAAAGCTCCGTTTCAGTATAGACAAATAGAACTCTCGTTTCAATCTTCTTTCAGCTTGACTGGTATGCTTTGCTTCTGGGTGTCGCTTGAAGTAATCGGAAATAAACTCTTCCAAAAGCATATTTGTAGACTTAAATTTGATTGCGGACTTAAGCTGTTGTTTATCAAACCTTTGCTCTTTCATCATTAGGCCTCCAGAAATTTAGCTGTGCTTTACCCATCGCCGAAGAAGATCGAGATTTAGGTCCTTATCATCAAGTCGGCATGATGTAGCGGTACTAAGTCCGTCGAACATGTTGGCAATTTCAGAAAACTTATCGGGCGTCTCATATACCTTATGGGTCTGGAAATCAAAAATAACAGGCTTGTTATTGATGACTTCCCAAGCAAGACTATGACCGCCATTATGCCCCTTCCACGTTACGGATAACTCGCCTCTTGCAGAATTAGGCATTTTGCTCAATGCGTCATACACATCCCCGATGGCATTTTTCTTAGAAAGATGTATGTCCTCTGAAAAACCACCAGTAAGCCTTTTTATAAAGTTATTAGCGGCATAGATGGAAGAATCATGAGTATATGCATTCCAAGCTTCCTTGTACTCTTTTTTCGTGAATCGTGGCACAAACAGCATTTGGTTCATTCCGTTTGCATCCTGACCCGTTCCAATAAGAGTTTTAGTCGCCTGCACATCATAGCCACGCCTTGAAAGTTCATAGGCAAAAGTACACCGCCTACAATTCATGAAACTTCCGAGAGAATTGCCATACTCAGGGTTAATGCGATTAAGGAACCTCTCTTTTACTTGTGATACGCTCATCTCACCTGTAAAAGAATCGTTTCTTGAAAAGCTTTTATAGTCAGCACCAAGGCTCAACTCTTTTGCTTTTTCGCAGAGTCTATTCAATTCACCACTATCTGCAAGCTTAAAACCAGCATAAGCGACCAATGCGGCTCCTGTGGCAATCGCAACAGTTTTGCAATATTTCTTCTGCTTTTCAGTCAAATGAAACTTTTGGTTCTCGTGGTTATCACTTGAATCGGAGCTGTTTTGTTCATTGTATCGCTCTTTCCCAGCCTTTGTCAAGCTACCGTCCGCATTCTGGAAACGGCGAACGCCCCACTTCTGGCCTTTGATGCCATGGTGAGCGATAAAAGTTTGCGGGTCAGGCTTGTCAAGGTAATCCATGACATCCTCCTCTCTTATTCAAATGCTTCCGGATTCCGCTTGTAAGCGATATAGGCATCCATCATAGCCGACACAGCGTCGATCTTCTGCTCATACCGCTTCTTCATCAGCTTCCGGTTTCCGTTGGTATCTTCCATGGCGATGCAGTTGCCCATGGCATAGGTCATCAGCTCTTCGTCAAAGAGGAGCATCCGGTCTTCGGCCAGCTTCTTCAGCTCACCCAATGGAACGGACTCCGTCTTCGCGCCCTGAATGACTTTCTCAATGCCGAACGGGCCGTTCTCAGCCGCCCAGCGTTCCACAAACTCCTTGGCGTTGTATGGGTCATAGCCAAAGCAGCGGACATCATACCCACAGGCAACGATGTACTCGTCCAAGTCCTCATAGACCTGCATCGGGTCCAGAACCGTTCCATCCAAAACGACAAGACTGCCCTCATCCATAAACTGCTCATACTTATTGCGCATAGCAGCGGGCAGCTTATTCAGCGTTCTGGAAGTAATGTAGTTTCTGGTCTTCACACCAAAGGAACCATTACGCAGCGGGAACAAAAAGGTGAACGAACAGAAGTCGTCACCCTGAGAAAGGTCTCCGCCCAGCGCGCAGGCCATCTGCCAGTAATCGCGTTTGCGATGCGGCAGTGTCTCTTCGTAGGTGAAGTAATAGGTATAACCCTCCATCGGCAGTCCGAAACGTTTGGCAAGAATATCATTCCTTGCGGCAGGCGCTTTCTCGGCGCGTTCCACATCAAGCTGATAAGTCTCGTAACTTACCGTCTTTCCGATGTTCGGGTTTGCCTTCATCCACATCTCCGGATAACCGACCTCGTCGACAGAGTCGAGCTTGTACCACCAGATCGAAACATGCGGGTTTGGATAATCCCCTTTGAGAATGCTCATAAGCTCCATTTTGATGGTATCGCCGGCGCCGTTACGAACAGTACCCTCCGAACTGGTGGCAACGATCAGATAGTCGTCCACCTTGGAAGCGCCCTGCTCGATGGCGCCGATAACATCCTCGCGAATGTCGCCGGAGAGCCACTCGTCTACGGTTGCGATCTTGCATCGAAGACCTTGCAGCTTGTTGATCGACATGGGGCGGATCTCAATAAGAGAGCCGGTCAAAAAGTTCTCAATGCCTTTCTTTGTCGAAGCCAACTTGACGCGGTTGGCCTGCGAACCGGTCGTGTTCTGAAGTGAACCTTGGGTCAGAAATTGGAATACGGGGCCGCGGGCTCTTGTGATGGCGGTGCGGATCGGTGACATGACCTCTTCGGCAAGCTTCATGGTCGGAGCCGTCGTGATCTGATGGGTCGTACTTGTGTCCACATTCTCAAAGAATGATTGGATGCACGAGTCATAGATCGACTTAGCGGCGCCTCGTCCAACGATCAGGTATTGCTTGTTCACAAGCCGCTTCTTGATCATCTTCTTGACATAGTGCCCGCCTCGTCCATCCGCGTTCGGCTCATAGACCGTGCGCTCCACAAAGTAATACCAGCCGAATACCTGCTCGCCCCACAGCTTGAAGCTGTCAAGGAGGTGAAGATCGGAACCATCCGTCAGGGTCATCTCTGCCTCGCAATACTTGATCCAGCCCTCAACAGCTTTATCATCGTAATAGATTCCTGGATTTGCGATCAGATCGTCGATCCGGTTCATCTCCATCGAAATCTCTTTGCAGACAGGGATCTCACCCCGAATCACCGCTTCACGAAACTTTCCGTAATACCGGGGAACAGCAGTATTCGACAGGGCCATTCAGTATTACCCCGCCTTCTTCTGCAACTGCTGAATTGCGAGAGCAATGCTCAGAGCCGAACTGCCGACAGCCAAAACCGTTCCTGCGTTGTCAAGCACATCGGAAAGATAGCGGCGGCCTTTGGACACCGACTCCTTGGCAAACAGATCGTTGTACTGCCGTTCCAAAAGCTCACGGTTGATCTGGTCGCGAAGCTCCTTGTCGGTCTTCTTGCTCAGGTCCATCCGCTCTTTCTTCGCAGCCTTGCGGCTGTCCTGATCCATCTTCTTCGCCCGATTGACAAGCTCGGAAGTGGCATCCACAGCTTTCTTGGTCGACTCAAGCTTGGAGGGCGGGGTCGGCTTTTTGGTCAGATCCTTATATTTGTTTTCCAGAGATAACCGAGTGATTGCCTTTCTAAGGTCTTCATCTTTCATCTCTTTCACAGGATCTTTCTTCTCCTGCTGCTGAGCGCGGCGTTTTCCCTCAGAGGTGTAACTGCCGTCTGAATTCTGAAAACGGCGAACGCCCCATTTCTGGCCTTTGATGCCATAGTGGCAAAGTTCATCCATTTTGACTTTCCTCCTCTCTTGCAGCATTATCGGCCGCCACGAAAAGCCGCCACTCAAACTCGCTGATCTGACGGTTCATCGCGTCAACAGCAGAGGAAGCGGTAGGCAGGTCGAAAAGCAGCCGAACTTTAAGGTGCATATAAGATTTTACAAGGGCAAGCCGACCGGGGTCATCCTCCAGAAAGTCAGACCACTTTTCATCAGCCCCTGAAATGGCAAAGCCTTTCTTTGGGCCAACTCCCATCTGTCCAAGAATGGAAAAGACGGAGTTGATGTGCATGATGAGGTCGGCATCAAAGTGAGTGTAGCTCTCGTCAATTCCGAGAAGCTTCTTCACTGATGTCAGGATGCTTTCAGTCGTATCCATAGATGCACTCCTTACTTGGAAAGGGCAATGTACTTTCTCATACAAAAGCCCTCGACCCCATCAGAAGTGCGAACTTTGTAAAAGTCTTCCGTGGACGCATCCAAGTCAACGCAGACCTGCGTCAGCGCGTCAATGACGACCGCAACATCTGCGTTGATGTCAGGCAGTTTACGCACGTTCAGATAGAGACAGTCCGTAACAATACCGGAGCCAGTGTGCGGCTCATTGACCGCTTCTGCCTCAGTGCAGAGTTCCGTCACATCCTGACGCTTATCGCGAAGCTCCTGAATGATGTCCTGCTTGCGAGGATTATTCTGCATAGTCGGTTCCTCCTTTGGTTTAATGTTTCCAGGGACAGGTATCATTCCTTGTCCGCTGCGGTGGTTCGGTGAGCAACAGATTTTTGTCACCGTAGTGAATTGCCTGATGCGTCTCATGGGTCGTTGTGATAAGATACTCAGGGTCGAGCAGAATGTCTGTCCGTTCCAGAAGATCTCTCTGCCGAATCGGGTTCAGATGGTGAATGATGACTCGACCAAATATCTCATGACCTTCGATGCCAAGGTCGCAGCCAAGATCTCTTGTAATCACCGCGTCTCGGATCTTCTTCCATTCCAGCGACCTGTAAAAGACCTGGTTCATATAACGGTCGAAGCCGAAAGTCGTTTCGCCGACGATGCCATCAAGCCGAAGATACTCAAAGCGATCTTCAAAGGTTGGAAGAAGAACAAGCTCTGAATAGCTTTTAATATTCATCCTCTTCGTCCTCCTGCCCCTGATAGCTCTTCATAGCCTTGGCCGCCTTGAGGTACAGATCCTCCATCTTGGCGGAGGACTCGATTGCTTCGGCCTTTGCCGCGGCAAGATCCCTCTGCTTCTCAAGCAATTCTTTTTCGATCTGGGCTCTGGTGGAGCCGAGTTTCAGAAAATGGGAAATCACCTGAGAGGAAGCAGTGCCGTTGCGCATCTGCTCTTCGGCAACATCAATGGCTAAGGCGATCAGTTGCTTCTCTCTTGCTTCAGGAGTAAGAGCCGCACGGGATTTAGGTACTTTCTCAGATGATCTTGCGGCCTTTGCCATCCTTGCCACCTCCTCTCACTGTGTTTGATCATGGTATTCACTGTGTTTTGCATCACTTATTTGGACTTTGAGACAGGGCTTGAAAGAACCCACAGAACTGACTGGCTGAACAAGTTGAAAGGAGAAATCCCCAAATGAAAGATGGAGGTAGAGAAAGCACTTGCATGACCCGGTCGTGGCGATTTCATGGAAAGAAGAACACATCAGGAGGTGAAATATCAGCCCTGTGGGCCCGTTCAAACCCTGTCTCGTCGCCCAAAACTCCCGCCGGCTTCCCCAACCCCGAAAAACATTTTTCAAAAATATCCCCCGGAGAATTTTCAAAGACCGCCGCGATGCAGAGGGGGTGCTGTTTTTGCGACTCCCCCCATACCTTTTGGAGAGCAAGGTAGTCTCGCTAAGCAAAAGGTGACTTGGAGTTAAAACTTATCGTGTTGTAAAAGCAGAGCCGAAGATAAAACCTCCCGATTTGAGCGAAAGAGGCTGCTAAAGCCTTTATGCACTCACGGGAGGCGAATCCTTTGTGTCTGCTTTTACTTTTTTGTAGATCCCAAGGGGATCGTATTTGATGATGTCGTCGATGGCACGCTCAAGTTCCTGTTCGTTTTCAGCATCTGAAAGCTGATCGGAGGTCCTGGCTATACGGGCCAGGTAGGCGCAAGAGTGATAGCCTTTGCCTTCATCAAAGCGATACCAAGCATCGTACTGGGTAAAGGGATCATACGGATTATCTGTCGTAGTTAGCGCGCATGATTGAGCCATTTTCTCTCACTTCCTTTCATGAATTCAGATACTTGGAAACAGCAGAAGTCGAAATTCCCAATACTTCAGCGATTTCAGCATTTGTGTGACCAGAATTTGCCATTGCTTTGATTCTGCTAATGCGAGCATCGGACAACTGCGTTGTTCTTCTCGGCGTTGCTCGTTCTCTGACAGTTTTCGGTTCGGCATAGCGCAAGATCTCGCTCAAGGTTGTGTCTGAAATTGCACCAGACTGAATTGCAGTCCATTCGCCATCGCTGATTGTAATGCGAGTTCGCTTTCCGCTTGCGCCAGTAGAATTTCTGGCATCACTGATGGCAGCACGACGGATCTTGGAAATCTCATCTTTGTCAGTAATGTTGTTTGCCTGAACCTTTGCTTTTACACGAGCATTTGCAATTCGTTGAGCTTCTCGTTCAAGAGGAGCATTCAACTGCGCGACCTTGAGAGCAGCCATAAGGCGGTTCACTTCGGGTTCAAAGGCCTTGGCCGCACTGGCAGAGCGCTTCAGAGTAGGGGTAGCCTTGTATTCAAGACGGGCCTTATTGGCAAGGTCTTTCATCTTGTTGGCATAGTCGGCATAGGCCTCTTCCTGAAGCGTTCCAGAAGACATCGAACGAACATCATCAACTGCGAGGATGCGTTTAACTTTAGTGGTTGCCGCTACCGTCTTTCCGGTACGGGGGTCCACATAAGTTCTGCCGGACTCCTTGTAAACGACTTTTCCTGTCAGAGGATCAATGACACCGCTGCCCTGACGCTCCGGTACCTCAACATCCTGCTTTCTACGGGATAAGAGGGTAGAGGCGCCGCCATGGTGACCAGTCTCGTCGTCAAAGCCTTGATACTTCTTCTTGAGCTCGGCGATACCATTGTCTTTCTCAGACTGCCGGTAGTCGAGCTTGTGCTTGGCCGCATCAATGACAACCATGCTGTGTTTGACCGCTCTTGCGATCTCAGGCTCAGTAGCGCCTTTCAGAGTCATGTCAGTAATGAGATTTGAAATCTCACCCATCTGTCTCTGTGTAGCAGCACCCTTTGCAAGGAGCCGAACGCCAGTCTTGCCCTCAGTCGAGTAGTCAGTCTTAGGATCGAAGTCTTTCAAATCCTTAAGGGCGGGGGTAGATTGGATCTTCACCCTCCCACCGGTAGGAATGACAACGACCTGGTCGCCATCAAAGTCAGCACCAGAAAGACGCTCTGCAACCTTAGGGTTGATGCCAACAGCATCCCGAATGTTCTTTCCGAGAACGGAAACGGCAGTCGGGTTTTTGTTATTGACCGTAAGCTCAGGGATCTCAAAGGTACCACCATGCGGATAGCGAATTAGCACGACCTTTTCGCCATCACGATAGTTCGGGGCAAAGATCTCGGTCTCTTTCATCGCATTGAGCGGTAGTATGACCTGCGTGCTCTGACGAGGGAGAGCGGCCGCTTTCAGATGGACAGCAGCCGAGTCGCACTCATCCGCAAAGTCTAACAGGAGCTTCCGCTTTACGGTGGGATTGTTCAACGAACAGATCTCCGAGAACTCATCAGCAGCATCAGCGTAAGTCAAATCCAACTGCTTCTTGATAAGCTGGATGGGCTGCTTGGAAAGGAACTGGGAAGAAAGATTTTTACTCATCTTGTCCCAGTCGCCCTCTTCTTTCAGCTTGTTGATCGCAGAAAGCTTCTCATTGCCGTCGGCGTCGATATAGTGACTCTGGCCATTGGCCTTAATCAAAGCCCCGAAAGGGTTGTCGGGATCATCCTGAATTTTCTTCAGAACATCCATCTTAGGTGTTCCGGTATGCTTGTTGGTGTTAAAGACAATGTCTGCGCCATCGGGCATATCGTCAGAATACATCGCCATTCCTTTGAGGTAATGAGTACCATCCACAAGGATACGAACCTGAGCATAGTGAGAATCTCCCAAATCAAGGTCAGCAACGCCGCGACGGATCTCAATGACACCGTCTTTCAGTGCGCCACCCTCATCGCCATAAAGGATCTTCACGCGGCTGGAATCAATGCTCGCCGGATACTCACGCTTGTCCCAAGACTCGCCACCATCAGTAGAATGGTAGTCACCAACGGACTTTACCAAATCAAGGTTCTGATAAACCTCTCTCTGGTCAATCTCAGGAACGGAAATAACGGGTGTGATCGTGCGTTTCTTCGGGTCGTTTACCTGGGGAACGCCGACGCCATAGCGGTTATACCCCTCGGTTTCCAAAATGAAAAGAGCCTCTTGAAGAACACCGGTAGAAACGCCAAGCTGCCGCTCAACGCCGGTGCCTACATCAATGGCTCCTTTTTCCGCAAGCTCTTTCTTCAGAATCTCCGCCGTGGCTTGCGCCTTATTCTTATTGGCTGCCGTATTCTCATTCAGCAGTGCGCGAACAGAAGAGTCATTCGCATAACCGAGGATTGAGGCGATCTCATCCAGCGTCTTACCGTCTTCCCGCAAAGAACGGGCACGGTCTGCCTGAAGAGCACGGCGTTCATGCTTTGCGACGCGAACCTGCATCCGCAAGTCAGTCGTCGAAAGATGAAGTTCATCAGCAATCTGTTTTTCAGTTTTGCCGAGCCGCTGAAGCTCTTCAACGCGAGCAAGAAAGTCGCCGCCATGTTGGTAAGGGTTATCACCGGAACCCCATGGATAGCGCCCAGAGCGCCGTTTGACGCCATAGTGCATCAGAATATCTTCCTCTACGAGGTCCATAGCTTAACCCTCCTCTTCTCTAATTTTGTTGATGACCTTATCGGCTGTGATGATCCTGTCCATGATTGGCAGAATATCCTCAACAGTCGGCTTATGGTACAGAATTTGGTCGTGCTGGTAGATACGCAGTTCCATTTCAATGTCGGCTGGACGAATATGATACTCCAAACAGAACAGAGCGGCATAGACCTCCAACTGTTCAATATGAGCATCAATTTCTCCGGTCTTCAAATCATGGATGCGAAGAAAATTATTTCGGAAACAAATCGCGTCGGTCGTTCCGAAACAGTTCGGGGAATAGTAGAGGATCTGTTCCGGCGTCATCTTATAACCGATAGCATCATTCACATACATGTTCAGCGTCTTCTGAGACTTTGGAAGTTTCTGCCCCAAAAGAATACACTGAGCGGCGAATGCGTGAAGAACAGTTCCTTTCTGTGTTGCCAGAAATCTCACATAGGAGTCCGCGATTTTATCGTCGGTGTAATTGATCCAGTGATACTTACTCGCACCAAGGAAGGCGTGCTGACCTTCAAGGTTGGAATGCCTGTTGAAGTTCATTCAATACCTCCTCTTTATTTTCCGGACACACAAAGCGAGAGAATGACATATCGTTCATCTTCTCGACATAGTAGTCCTGATTTGGGCGCTTCTTAGCTGTCGCAGACCTCTTGCATTCGAGGGAGGCCCACTTCTCGCCATAAAGAATCAACAGATCGGGAAGTCCCTGAATTTGGTCCATCTTGAAAACCATGCATCCAGGGAACAACGCTTTCAATGACTCGATTAAACGGTCTTGAAATCCGCTCTCAAGTCTGGAACTTCTGGCCACGAAATGACCTCCTTTCGACAAAAAATAAAATGGAGAGAGGGAAATGTGTAACACATCTCTCTCTTCTCCATAAAAGACCCTGTTTTTTCTGCGGAAGCCAAAAAGGGCATAAAAAAAGCCGAGACACCTTTTCAAGCGTCTCGGTCAAATATCCAGAGGGTCAGCTATTATTTCGCAGATACCGAATGAGTATCCAAATCAGCCACAGACCTCCTGTGCAGAAAGTAAGTATCACATCGAGGATCAGTCCACCAGTGCTACGCTTTCCGTTACCTTTACTCATGCCGTCCGTCCTTTCTCATAAATCCGTTATGTTGTCATCATCAATGTTGTTGCTTTCTTTCAGTGCGATGTTACCTCCAAGACTCGAAGCCAAAGCCGCGACAATGGCAGCAGCTACGCCGCCGATAACCCCAATGAGCTTCAAACGGTTCCTCGATTTTTCAGAGTCCTTATCCGCTACCGCTGCGGCAACTTCCTGCATCTGATTGAGAATATAAGTCTTCTGCTCAAATGTCAGGTCGTCGTTGTCCAGCATTTTTTCAAGAGAATCCATCACGCGGTTATACATATCGTAACAACTGCGCATACTCTCTCGATCGTCTTCCATCGCTTCCTGGATGACGCTGCGGTACTCTTTCAAAACATCAAGTGAAGTCGAAGCGAAGTTCGGAAATTGCTCAAGAGCTTTCTTTGCAACTTCGGGGTTCATCTTCGGAACCATTGTCGCAAAAGCAATGACTTTTTCTTTTGTCAAATGTCTGAAATCTGGAATATCCAGTTTCTTGAGAACTTGCTGTTCAGTGTAAGGCCGTGCCACGCTCCGTCCTCCCCTCGTAAGAGTGCAAATAAAAAAGGTGCGCCCCAACGAAGAGACGCACCCTGCAAAAGCGCATCTCTCATTGCTGCGACACAATCCTCTTACCACCACTATGGGTATAACGAGTTAAGAGAGAAACACTTGTTGCCAAGTAATTCTCCCATAGTGAAGCGGATAAGAAGATTTAATTGTGTCGCAAGATCAGTATAACACACTTGCATGCGAAAAGGAAGCGAGAGTTTTTTGAGGAAAATCAGGCTTTGGCCAAAAACCCACTTTTTTTGGCCACTTATATATTTTTTTTACATTTTTTCTTCACACTAATTAAAGAAAAAAGTGGGAAAGTGGGCAGAAAGCCCGCAAAGCCTTGTGTGCCAACGGTTTCAGCCTGCCCACTTTTCAAATAAAACCGGGCAAAAACCCACTTTTTTTGGCCAGAACCGTCTCTACAAGTCTCTCAACTCGCCCAAATATATCAAGTTTCTGAAAGAAAGTGGGCAGAAGCCCGTTTTTCAAAACAAAAGTGGCCACGATTTTTGCGCATGAAAGAGCCCCGAATTCTATCTTAGATTAGACAGAACCGGGGCAAATTCACGCAGTTTTGCTAAAATGTTCTCCTCATATAGGGGAGATTCTTCGGAGTTATTGGAATATACTGATATGGTGTGAACGGTTTGTGCAAATGCTTTTTCTGAAGAGACAGGCCGTACTTTTTCGGCGTAACGCCATTGCGTTTGGGCCAGAGTGCTTGATCATTGTAGATTGCCTCAAGAACTTCTGAAAGTTTCTCGACTGGCATGAGGATCTGTTGCCATGCCTCCGCTAATTTTTCACACATATCCTCGAACTCATCAAAAGAAAACATTTTTCTACCTCCATACTCGTCCGGACCGTTTGTCGATTAGAACGATACGACCTTCGATCTCGAAGTCCGCCAAGTCACACACATCCTTAATAGACCTGAGCAACTTCTTAAAGCGAAGCTCCTCGATTTCAAGGTTCATCATGGCCTGGTAGGCTGTCGGATCTGAGTAGCCCTCAGAGTTTTTTCGGTCGCTCATTGGTCACCTCTTTCTTTCTCCCATTTTTCAAGATCACAGCCGATCTCTTTCAGCTTGTAGGTACAGAGCCAGACATCATCGCCCTGTTCCATCTCATAACGACGGATCAAAGCCTCGATGCCGCGGGAGAAGTTGTCATAGAATTTTTTAAGCCTCTTATTGCCGAAGCCGAGCTGTTCACGCAGCTCCCACAGAACCAGAGCGTCGATCTCTCGGATATGCTTTCGATCATACTCTGCGAGCTGTCGCTGTATCTCCATGTCCATAGCCTTTTTCTCGGCAGCAGACATTACGGCTCCGAACACTCTTTTTCCGGCTTTCTTTACTTTCACGAACGGGTCCTCCCATGATCCAGTTTTCTTTTGCAAAGAACATCGGAACTCCGAATAAAAGAGAAAGGAGAAGGACCGTACCATCCCTCTCCAAAATAACAACCGGCAAAGATGCCAGCACCATCAATACCGCATAGATCTTGTTGCGGATCAGTTCGCGCTTCCACATAATCATTACTCCTTTATCAGTGCGATGTTGACGGAATGAACCAGATATGTAGTTCCGTCAATTTTTACCTGAATCTGATCGCCGTCATCATAGTCTTTCCAGCTTTCAATTTTCCCGCTGATGACTGAACCATCGGGAAGCGCCAGGATAGCATTGTCATAGCTGAATGTCGTGTCGATGACTTGTCTGTTACAACCCGTCAGGAACATCAGCATCATGGCGACAACGAGGAGGATCGCCGCAAGCATACAAAGCACTCTCTTAGCTTTCATCTTACTTATCCTCCCCAACAGTATAGATAGGCTTGTCATAAGCGTACATAGTCGCATGACTCTCATCCGGTGTATCCATCTCCAACACAGTCATGATGGCATAGTTTGCGAGATCAAGCAGCGTATCACGAATGGACTCATCCGTAACTTGCTGCTGGTCGCGGTCATTGCAGGAAATGCGGGACAGGGTCTTGAAGCGGGAGAACTTATCCCCCAAACGGATACGGGCCATAGCGAGACCTTCCTCGACGAAAGTGGTATGGAAGCTGTCGCCATAGTCATGGTTTTTGCGTGCGTAGAGCTCGTTCAGCCCATCGCAGATTTCCTTATGTCTCAGAACTTTTTCGTTCATTGTGCTCCTCCTTAGTCTTTCATAGGGGATAGGCCAAGTCGTGTCCGGTAGTCATTGTAAGAAATCAGACCGCTGGCTCTCATGTTGCGGAGTGTCTCCTCGTCCGGCCACGGGAAGACCGAAACAGAAACACCGCCATCAGGCGAAATATAAATGGACACAGATCGGTCACGAGCCGCCATTGCTTCATCAATGATTGAGTGGATTTTTTTCTCATCCATTTTCACAAGCTCCTTTCAAATATCATTTGCTCTGCGATGCAGACTATGGTCGGCATCAAAGCCATCGGGATAGCGGGCGCGGAGCTTATCAATGTTCATCTGGAAGATGGTCTCCAAATCATAGCCGATAGCTTCTGCGCTGATGGCCAGATACCATGCGACATCGCCAAGTTCTTTTGCCATGTGTTCGCTATCGAAAGCGTGGCCCTGGTAAAGATGCTTTTTGAGAATATCAATGCACTCTCCGGCTTCGCCGTTCAGACCCATCAGGCCGTTGAGAATACGAGGGTATTCCTTAGACATTCCGGATGCGGTCCGAAGTGCTTCTTTCTGGTACTCATTAGGTGTCATAGTATTCACACTCCTGAAAAATATAAAAAGAGAAGAGCCTGTGTTTCCACAAGCCCTTCCCTCTGGGTAGAGATTAGAATTTCAGCTTTTCGTTGATCTTCGCGATTTGCTTCTCAGCCTTTTTCTGAATCTCGGTGTTCCCGGCTGCGATTGCCAGGTCAAGGATTTCCTGCCAGTCTTCTAACTGGTCAAGCAGCATACCCTTGTACTGGTTATCTGTCATACCCACAGAATCACCACCATCCAGAAGGTGAGAATCGTTGCGTTCAGCCATAGCCTAACAACCTCCTTCCATAATAGGCGATGTACTTTTTGCGCATGATTTCTTTTTTTATGATTGTATCATAACAGCCGGAGTGGTGTCAAACGGCAGTGCCAGTAATCAACTCCGAATAAGGCAAGCTCTCAATCCAGTCGCAGAGTGTATGCCACTCATCGAGCTTGTGATGCCGACGGGATTTGTAGATATTGGCCAGAACCTCATAGTTCAGCATGACCGTCCGTCGCTGGTTGTAAGAGCTCGGCAGGAGCTGGATCATCTGCCACCAGCAGTTCTTTTTGGCGGCAGTAAGCGATTCGTCCGTTAATCCGTCTCCTTTCGGAGCCAATCTCCACGCCGCTTCGTCGATTTTTGAGAACTCCAAATACTTCTCCCGCCAGTAATTCAACGCATCAATCTTCAGTTTCAAAAGATCGAGGGAAGAAAAGTGATATTCGGTAGGAGCATAGCATGTAAGCACCCGGTTTGTGTTCAGATGTTCACAACTGAAATCTTCCAGCGTAAATTTCTTATCCGCGATCTTGTGCATGGTTGAGCAGGAATTGGCAACCGTACCAACTTTGTAGGTGTCGAATTCCTTCCACCAGTACAGCGGAGCAGTGATGTCGAGATAGACAGTAATCATCCGCATGAACTTACGATGATCGGTACCGGCATTTCTCAGTCGGTTCATCAAATCTGCATCATTCGGACCAATCCAAAATTCACTATCATCAGAGTAAGAAGCCAAAATATGATTCTCCCTCTGAGCTGGAGCGACATATCTCCAATTAGAATCACTCTTCTCCCAAGAGTTCTTAGGGTTCCGCATACCACGAATGGCGTGCTCCCAACCAAGAACTTCGACATTTTCAACTTTCAGCATTTACTTCTCCTTTCCTTAACGCCTCATTGTGCTTTACAAGCGCACAGAGAGAGGCATTCTCCTCATCGCAGAATTTGATGGAAACAGGGTCAACACGGCGAACACCATCTTTGAATTCAACAATGCCATAAACCTGCCCAATCTGACCAGCAGGATGCCCTCCACGAAGCGGGCTGGCATCAATGACATTACTCCACTGTTCCCAACGATGAAAATATCCGAGTTCACCGTTGACTTCACAGAGTCGAGTTGGGAACTCAACATTCATTTTAAGCCCGGCCATTATAAACCTTCTTTCTGCTGGCCGCGAAGAATCTCAATGCAGTCGCAGTCAACCGTAGCAGCTTCGACATTCATAGCAGAGAGCATCATCTGAAGCTCGTCTACGAGATACTTCTCGCTCTTACCAAGGCCGCCGCTTGCGAGAAGACGGATATAGTTCGTCACCGTGATGGGAACAGGAATTTTCTTACCCATCTGAGCAGCGAGCAACTGAATGTACTTGGCCATCGGATAGGTAGCCACAACGATGGTGGCACCGGTCTTTTCAGACATTTCGATGAGCATAGTTGTTTTGCCGCTTTGCCGTTCGCCGATATAAATTGTGCTCATTTGGAAGTCTCCTTTCTCGTTCTTGCCAAGACCTTCTTTGCCTGAGAAGTGGAGCCAAAGACTCGCTTCGTAACAGCAGCACAGAACCCGGCATAGGGATCATTGTTGTCACCCTCGCCACAAGAAACGATAGTCTTGGTTCCGTCGAGCCAGAACACGATCGTTTTAGGACCACTGAAAATGACCTGCTTTACGCCGAGCGATGCCCTGGGGGCTCCGAAAGTGAAGTTGAGGAAAGCCTTAGCAAGAGCCGCCGGAATGATTGCATCATTGCGCTTCGGCGCATCAAAGAGTGAAGGTGTCACATTCTCTTTCTTGAACCAGAAGAGGCCGTATTTGCTTGCATGGTTTTTAAGGCCTGCAAACTCCACTCCGACCCGATCATCTGTAAACTTTTTAATGATGCCGAGTTTCCCGGTGTATTTACCACCGTACTCGTCACCGGATTTAATGCTGACTATTGTATCAATGGGGATCATATTTTTCTCCTTTCAAATATCAGTGGTTACTTCTTGTCGATCCGGTTAGCTTTTCTCTCTTCGTACTCAGCCTGCTCGATGCGAACCATGCCGTCCGGACCATCTTTGAAATATCCATTCAGATCAACGACCTCGCCATTGGGAAGAATAAGCTGGAGATAGCCGACGGTATCGAAGTCGCCATTTTTCTCATCGGTCAGAAACTCTTCGACGATGATCTTGAACTTCTTGTCCGCTGGGAAGTACGGAAGCGTGATCGGATACATCTTGTCGATAAGGCGAGTACCGAAGCCGTTTCTGAACGGAATATCAGGGCTTTCTTTGTTGATGAGCTGAACACGGTTGACATCCGAGTAAGTGACCGTACCGTCCTCGGCGACATCCTTAAACAGGCTGCTCATGCGCTTGCACTGGAAGTGCTGGATAGGATCGTTCTCACCAAACTCGACCTTAGTCCAAATATCAGGATCGTCCTCAATGGGGGTAAGGCATTTGCCGTCGATGAGGCGGTTCAGGATGCTCTTGGTGATCTGAATGCTCATACCGGAGTGGCCGTCGCGTTCCAAAGACCGATACGCTCTGAGGGCACTCTCATAGCACGCAACACCGTAATCCCAGTCGTCTTTATCTTCGGCACTTTCGCGTTCTTTCTGAGAAGCAAGAGCAACTTCACGAGCCGCCCAATCACTCTCGTCATCCGTAAGGGACAGTACCCGCTCGACATCCTTGTCGGTATGGCCGTCCCACTTAGGGGCAGTGGCCACCTCTTTGCAGTGGAACAGGTCCCAGTCCTTGTCCTCGTAATGATAGGTATAGGGCCCCTTTGGCGTGTCGATGCCAACGATGAACCAACCTCCTCCAAAGGGAGCCTCGCCATCCGAATGCTTGTGGGATTTCCAAGCAAGCGTCGGGAAAGTGTTCACCAAGGCTGCGAAGAGGATGAGCCGCTGATGATAGAGGGAGTTGAAAGTGTGGAACCCATCGGAGAATTCTCCGATATCTTTCTCGGACATCAAGACTGCGCGATCATCCCAATATTCATTTGCGAAGATCTTCCGGCAGTCAGTCCCAAATGCTTTGATAATTTCGGGCAGATTCTCATTGACAGCATCGAGGTGGATGCCCTGCTCCTTGCAGAACGAGAGTGCTTTTTCCAAAGGTTCGCCGACGCGGTTCGTCCAAAGAATGATTTTGGCGCCAGCTTCCTGTTCGGCCTTAACCTTGGCGATGTTTTTTTCAATCGGCGCACCGATCTCAGGCCATTTGTTTTCAACCAAAGTGCCATCGAAGTCGACAGCAATAATTTTTGCGTTATTCATAATTTCTCCTTTTCATGTCATGCAGCTTTCGGCATCGGCGCAGTAGACCACCCAACAAAGCGACCCTCATTGAAGTTCTTCTTCTCCTTGAGTGCCTTGCTGATCGCCAGATCAATGCCGGAAAAGCTCTTTAGATGGAAGTAATAAAGGTCACTGAATGGCGTCGTCAGACGGTCGATTCGTCCGGAAGCCTGAACCATGACCTTATAGGAATAGTTCTGCGAGTAGAAGATGATCGTATCAGTAGTAATGCAGTTCCATCCCTCGCAGCCGGCCGTGTACTGCACGAGATAGACCCATTTGTCGCCGGTCGGGATCTCTTGATGCTTGTGACCGTTCCATTCAGCGACTTCAGTCCCATCGGGGTAACCAAGATTTTTGAGAATATCAAGCTCGTAGTCGAAATTGTAGAAGATGATGACTTTAGGGTGATCTTCCATAATCTCCAGCACGGCCACGCTTCGGGACTCGTCCGAATTCACCACGCGGCGCCAGTTCATACAAAGCTCAGAAGCCGTTTCAATAGGACGGTCTTCCCAAGGGTTCCAGCGGTTTCGAGAAATATCTTTGTAGAGCGGAATGTTGTAGGAAACAGGCACATCCTGATGATGCGATGTGGTGTGCCGCTCGAACTCCATCGTCACGAGAATGCGATTGCGCAGACGGATCAGCCGTCCGGTGTTGAGGTATCGGTCAACCTTTGGATACTTCGACCTCCAGTCATAAACCACATGCTGGTCGATGAAATCGGTCTTGTTCCGGTAGAACCCATTTGCGATGAAGACGGGGATATAATCCTGCCAGGTATCCCCGGGGGTAGCTGAGAGCAAAATCCATTTATTCACCTTAGCGATTTTCAGGAATGCTTTTGTCCAAGCCCCGTAACCGACGACACGCTGCTCGTCAAATATAAAGAAACTGTTTTTTACATCTTTGTACTTGCCGATGTTGTTCCACGAGTCGATGACGACCTTGTTCTTGTAGTAATTGCAGTCCTCATGGGTGGAGAGCAGGAATGGAGCCAACTCGTTCTTCCATTCACAGGTATCGCGCTTGCGTGCCGTGGTGATGATGTAAATATCAAGCGGATTTTTCATCGGCGCATCAGGAATATCGAGGTTTCCGCCCTGCTGAAGATAGTAATAGGCGAGAGCAGTTCTGGATTTACCGGAACCGACCCCGCCGCATAGAATGCAACCGTTCTTCATTTTTTCAAGGGCGCTGCGCTGATGATCGTACAGACTGATACTCATGACTTAGCCATCCCGATTAACGCTTCAATATCTGAAAGGGATAGCTCAAGGTCACTCCAGTCATAGTCCTCATATCCATCCTCTCCAAGATCTCTTGTCGGAGATACCATTACGGTTGCCGCATAAGCTTCGGGGCAATTCAGCGGATACTCAACACTGATTTCGGTGTGAACAGCATCAGGATAGAGTCCTTCGAGCCATTCTTTTGGCGCGATAAAGTAGAGAGTCATCGTCTCGTACTCATCGCTTTTGTATCGGTCTTCAAGAATGACTTTTTTCGTGTCAAAATCTTTAATGGTCATCGCTTTCACGCTCCTCTCGCAAAATATCCATCATTTGACTGACAACTCGACGAGTATGCCAAACATCGCTAAAGTACATGGGCGTAAACCAGTAGTTCTCCAAAGAGTCACCATTTCTGATCGGATCGGTAAGAGAATTGCCGACCTTGACGAATCCGGCGACGCCGAGGAGCGATAACTGAATATAGCACATGAGCGCGACTGTCTCCTCGATGTCCTGAGCCGAGAAGAGAATATGGTTCTGGAAGTTAAAGCCGGCCTTTTCAAGGTCGTTCCGTGCTACATTGGCAGCAGCTATCAAAGTCGCACCACCTCCGCAGCAATCATCGTGAACGGTGATAAAGCCGCTTTTTTCGACCTGTTCCGCAACATTACCCATTGTCGCAAGCGCCATGAAGTGACAAACATTATAAGGAGTAAATATCTGCTTAAGTTCGTCGCTTCCGAGTCTCATCCGCATATAGACTTCACCAAGAAAGTCCTGGTCCGGATTTTTCTCCAACGCGACCGTCATTTCGGCAAGAAGCTCTGGGAATAACGCCTGCTCTTCTTTGCGGTACTTGGCGATGGCTTTCAGATAACGGTCTTCTCGCTCATCATAATGTGTCTTATCAACAGCATTGGAGAATGCGCAGGCAGTCATCAGAACAAAGTCCTTCCAAATGTCCCACGGTCGATTTCGCTCGGACACGAGCTTGTTGAATGTCTCGATGAAATACTTCTTGTCGTCCGCCCTTGACGAGGAAGCTTTTTTCAGAGCCGGCTTTTGTGGCTCTTTCTGCTGATTTGCTGAAATATCAATTTTCGGTATCTCAGGCGGAATGAACGGCTTTGGCTCATACTTGGGGAGCGACTTAGCCGGTTTCGCCTTATGAACCGCTTTCTTCTTTTTCTTAGGTTTCCAGAAAGGCATTAGGTCCTCCTTTCAAAAAGTTAAAGGGACGCCGGCCACCTCCTAACCAGCGTCCCCTACAATGCTTTTACTCCTGCGGATACTCGCTCGCAGCATACTTCTCGGCGAACTCATCCTCCTCAATGGTGACATACATCGTCTTGAGGTAGGCCTTCACACCGCTCTTCTCGTTCTTGGTGCCCTCCTGGATGATCCAGTTATAGGGGCGGATGATAAGATCCACATTGCTGATCTCGGCAAAGTCGAGCGCGCCGATGGACTCCTCATAAAGAGGCGTCTGCTTGCGGCGGGTGACCATGACGACCTTGGGCGGGAAGTTCTTGAAGCTCACCGCGACCTGGAGATAGTGGCGAGGCTCGTCACCTTCCTCACGGGGAGGCATCACGCGGATATTCCAGCCGTCTTCGATCAGACGCTGAGCATCGTTGTGGTCCTCGATGATAACGCAGAAATTGCGATCGCCGGCGCGGTTGTACTTGTCCTCCTTACCGGAAAAGTTCCGGAAGATAATGCGGGCGTTTTCGATGATGATATTGTCAGTAGCTTTACGACTCATGATTAAGACTCCTCTCAACTGTTAAAATGGATAGTGGAATGGACTGTAATGAACTCGTTCCCGAGCTTCCTGGTGTGCCAGTTCCTCTTTTTCAATGCAGAGGGTGCAGATGTTTTTCATAGGCTGCGGCTTCTTTTTCCACCGATAAATATTCTCGCAGTTTCTCAATCCACATCGCCTGCAAGTAAACCAACGAGCACCGTCTTTGGTGAAGCTTTTCTCCATGGAATTACCTCACATCAAACGGTGTACTGTCTTCTTCGTGGGGTTCGCCGGGGCTGAACCAAGGCGGCGTGTCAGAAACATACGGGTCTTCAGAAACGAACCACTCGAAATCGCCATACTTGGAAATATCGGTGGCCGCAGCATCAACGAGAGCATCATAGTATCTCCGGTCAATGCAGTCTTCCTTTCCGAGAATTTTGACCATCTCAGATTCCATCCATAGATAGTCTTTTGTTCCGACGACGGAATCGTACTTGACATTGCCGTTCTTATCGGTGTTTTGACGAACGAGTGAACCTCCACCACAACCGGACTTAATCGGGGTAAACAGTCCGACCTTTCCGATGAACTGCAAAGTATGACCATTATCAAGTACAAGGTTATCCTCGGACTGTATTGCCATGTCCGGATTGTTGATATAGGCCGCGGCTTCATCAGGGCTTCTATCAATATAAATAGCAGAAGTAACGGACTTCGTCTCACACATATCCTCGAAGGTGATCTCCTCATGCGAGAAGAGCTTCTTGAAGACATATGGGATCTGGAACTGAGTGCCCGTGGCTGTCCACTCACCGGCGTGTTTACCATCCTTGTACTTGGCAATATAAACGGCGTTGTTGACGAGGCACATGCGATCATAAGTCGCTTCGTGCTCGAAAATATAACCGTACATCTTGCCGTAGTCCATGACGAACTGAATGATCTCAGGTGTAGCGTCTGGGATCTTGATAGAGTCCGTCTTGATGTGAGCAACAACAAAGCCCCGTTTCTGAACCTCGTGCTTGAGGTTGATCATAAACAGGGCTCCGCGCTTGGCGACGATATTATCTTTATTACGGTTGTCATGGAACGGATTCTCGAAGCTGGCCGAAGTCAGACCGTAAACGGAGTTGATGGCAATTTTTAGCGCCTGTGCCAGAGCATCGGCGGCACTCTCGTCCGTCAGATACTTTGCCAGAGCGCCGTTCAGCATCTTGCGAGCCTTGTCGAACTCCTTATGCTTGATGGCGACACGAGCATCACGGATCTCACGAAACCGCTTCGTATAGACCGGCCCGAAGAGATCTTCTGCGATGATGCTTGAGGGATGCATAGAAGCAATATCCAGCAGAGCGATATTTCCGTACATACCAGGCTCGGCATAGACATAGCCACCCTCGCCAACTTCTTCGCCGCGATAAGTAGACTTGCCTTTGTCGAACTTGTAACCAGGGAAGATCGGACGGTCTTTCTTGTCAAACGCCGTATAGTTGTCATATTCTTCCGGCCCAAACTTGAACGGCAGATCGTCCATGCTGCAAATCTGACTGGCATCGCCCATGTCGCGGTAATTGAACTGATCCTGCGGCTTCTTGTTTCCGCCGAAGATAATCTTGGCGGTCAAAGTGTTCGTGGTATCGTTGACGGTCATTCCAGCCACATCGGCCAGGATCTCACGAGCTATGAAGTCAGGCTTACGGGCATTGAATACCGCCTCCGTAGCAATGACATCATTGTCACAATACTCGGCAACCTTCTGCCACATGCTCTCCGGAACAGGCTGGTCCCACGGAAGGCCAAGCTCCTGATGGTGGATGCCGAGTTCAATCTCCCACTTCTTCAAGCTCTGTTTTTTCGAGCAGAAGTCGTAAACATCAGTGTAAGAGACATTATAGGCTTCGCCAAAGAAGCAGTTGTTGCTCTTAGATTTCTTTTCGCTGCCGATGATCCGCTGAGACAGGTTGTAAAGCTGCTCATTGGTATAGCCCATCAAGCGAGCATAAAGAATGTGGTTATCATACCGCCGGCAGTTGAAGCCGATGAGTCGGAACTTCATCAGGCCCTCGATGTCTTCAGAGGTCGGGTTGATCATCCGAACCACAGGTTGTGCGCTTCCTGCAAACTTCCAGTTCACGAGGAAAAGGTTTGGAAACACCTCGACATCATAAAAGACGAGATCAGCGGTTTCGTTCTTGGCCGCAGGGGCGGCATCGGCAGATTTGAACGGCATCTTATTAACGAGCTTGATGCAATACTCTGCCTGATTGGTGCTGTTGGCGGCAAAGGCCAGGATGGCATTGCGCATATCGGTAACATCGTAAACAATGCCGCTTTCATACGCATCCGTCAGAATCTTGTGGATAAAGTCGATACTGGGCTTAGTTGCAGGGTGGATCTCCTTGTTGAGATTTCTCTTGATTTGAACCCTAAGCCCTTTCTCGCTCTGAACCACCTTGTTGTTTACCATGCTGCTTTCTCCTTTCAATGGTAACCCAGAGCTTATGGTTGCAATAGGTAGGTTGTTGAACTTAGTGAGTTTCCGGCGTAGCGAGCTTTTTCCAGTGAAGACCTTCACCTCAATATGGTCATCATAGATACGGCTCAGCCTTGTCGGGTCGCCGGTGTAAATATAATGTAGATGGATACCCTGACCACCCTTGCTGACCTCGGCATATGTCGGAGGCCACTTGCTCGCCTCCGTCAGGTTCAGGTCAAAGCACTTGTTGCCGTTCTCATCCGGAATATCAAAGTCGATGACAATATGGTTCTCAGGCACCTTGACATAGTGGAGCTTAGAGGTATCCAACTGCGAAAGAGTCTTCGTGACTTTTTCCCATTTCTGCGAGGGCGTTTCTTTAGATGTGGCATATTGAGCAGGACAGTCCGCACAATCTTTGTCGAATGCGGATACTGTTCCATCAAACTGAATCAGCCGAGTTGTTGGCTCCGGCTTATCAATGATGGTCTGCTCTTCAAATTTTTCAGTTCTGAAGCCACTGTAATAGCTACGAACACGAGTGCCATCTTCCATACTGAAGCGCTCTGTGTAGTCATGGAAATAGTTCTTCAACTCTTCCTTGAATGCTCGCTGGCTGAGGGGGTACGAGACCTTTGCTTCCTCATTATAGGTCTTATACATCTCCCAAGCAGCCTTGAGGGACGTTCCGTCTTCACGCTTGAAGACAGGGTAGGAATCAACGATGTAGTTGTAGAAGTCATTGGAGGCCCCCAACATAGCAATCGGAATATAACCGTCGTAGTAAGCGGGATCTTCCAGATAGACCTCTTGACAGTGGTAAGCAATCGGGCCAAGTTCAAATGGGATGTGCTTCATGATGGTCTTGTACTCGTTCGGCTCGACCTTATCTCCTGTTGGGGAAACATCAATCAAACGTCGAATCAGACCGGATTTAGCGTCCGTAATACGAACCGGTTTGTTTGTGCCCATAAAGAGGAAAGCCTTAAAACGGTTGGCGTAAGTTGATTTGAACTTCTCGTTGACCGTCATCAGCTCATGCGAAACAAGGCTGTTAAGTCTCGTGTTATCCTCAATACGGGATAGGTCACCATCATGTTGAATGGCAACCAATGGGTTCGTCTTGAACGCCTCCAGCGCAAATGCATTGCTTGAAGAACCGAGAGCCTTAGCATCGAATACAGAGTAATAACCATCAAAGAGCTGCTGAATGATGTTGAGCACCGTGGACTTACCAGTACCAGCGGCGCCGTAAAGCACCATGAACTTTTGCAGCCTCTTGGAGTCACCGGACACCACCGAACCAATGGCCCATTCGATTTTGTGCCGCTCGGCAGGAGAGTATAGAACACTCATGAGCTTGTCATAAGAGTTCGCCTCACCCTGCTCAAGCGGATAATTCAGCATCTTGCTGGCATAGTCTTTTTTCCCCGTTTTGCTGTTTGAAAATATCAGTTTCTCGTCGAGCATATGGAACTGGTCCTTCATCTGCTTCTGGCAGTATTTGTGCCATGTATCAATCATTCCGGTTTCCGCGTCCCACATGTGCATGACTCGATAATTGTCATCAAAACGCTTACAGTTTTCCTCGGCGTATCGGTCCAGTTCGCGGTCGATCAGGTCAACCGCATCCTGTTCATCAGTCGACCACAATCCCCGTTCCTCAATCCAGATAGCGTAGAAATCGCCGCCTCTAATCATGAGGTCGCTGCTTTTCTTGATGATAAACTTGGGATAGATCTCGATGATACCACGCTTGCCACTGCGCGTTGCAATCACCAAGAAGTCTAACATTGATTACTCTCCTTCGCTGCGCTCCAACTTCTTTACTCGAACAGAGAGCTGATAGACCTGCTCCTCCAGCTTCCTGCGCTCCACCTCGGTTGCTGCGGCAAGAACCATCGCCCCTACCGCAAGCAACTTGAATATCTTCGTGCTGCGAGCCTGCCTCTGCATCTGCTTGCAGAAATTCTTAGACGGCATGACCGTCACGAAAATATCATGCGTGATCGTATTCATGTTAAACTCCCTTCTCTGATGATCTCGTTAAGATAGCAATTCATCTGATACCAGATTTCCATAGACCGCATATCAAACCGAGGGTTACGGATTGTGAACAGGCCGCCCTTACCATCCGGTGCGTAGTCATGATCCATAAAACGGTCGAGAATCTCGTCGACCCGAACAGGATCAAACCGAACATCGCTCATGGAACCAAGGCCTAAACTGACAAGCATACTCCAGAACCACTGTCCGGTGCGGTTGCCAATATCAGGGTCTTCCATGATGTGTTCTTCACATCGAATGGCAAGGGCGATCATCATTTCAAGGATGCTGCAAGGCCGAATATCAAGGAAGTTGGCAATTACAGCATCACGATAGCCTTGCTCGCGACCGAACCGATACCTAAGCTCGATGCCATCCTCGGCCCGGTTGCCGTCCATCGGGATCGTGTATGCAAACTCCGTGTCGTGGAGCTTGTAGAACAGTCGCCGATAGGACTTATTAGAATATCGGTCGTCGACCACGAGCCGGTACATCCACTCGAAATATGGATCATTAAGCTCGCTTTTGGTCAAGGTCAGACCTCCTCGTCATTATTCGGAGGAAAGTTTTTCTTCTTGAAGTCGCTGAAATCACGCAGATCCTTGAGAATCTGATAGTCACAGCGCTTTGCATCACTCCTTACGAACACCGAATCGTCTTCGTATTCGCCGAAGTGGTCCAGCCCATCGCCGATGATTTCCTCCACATCATCAACGATTTCACCGCACTCATCAGCCAAGACGCCATCAGCGAAGTAGGTCAGGCTAACTTTCGTATAGTCTTCAAGTTCTCCGAATTCATCAGGAGAGATGACATACGGAACTTCACCGGGTGTTCCCGATGGCTTCTCGTCGATTGTTCTGGAGTAGTCCTTATAACCGGCCTCCTGCAAACGCTGAGTGTACTCGGTGATGCTACCCTTATCCACGTGCTTGGCAGCATTTACAACCGAGACAGTTTTTTCTTCCGTTGTCGGTTTCTCGCGCTTGGCATATGCTGCTTTGACCGAGGCAATCTCTTCCTCGGCGAGTTTTGCGTACTTATCCTTCAGATAGTACCAGGCGCCTGCTGCGCCGATAGTAAGACCTGCCACAAAGGCAAAGCCGGTAGATGCTTTACTCATCTTCGTCCTCCTCGTCATCTCGGATGCTCATGACGGTCATAGCCAGACCGCCAAAGAGTAAAGCGCCACTCAACAGCAATCCGCCGGTGATGTGACGCTTACGCTTTGTGTCAAGAACATAGTCGAGCATGGAAATGAAATTAGCAATTCCCTCCATGTCAGTCACTCCTTGTAGCTGAGGACTGCTGCTCCGCCCACCAGGCAGAGGCCGGACATAGTCGCCAGGGTATAAGAGAGCAGGGAAAGCATGATCTTCTTCATAATTGTTCCTCCTTTTAATCATAGCTTGAGAAGTAATGGTTTCCGACCTGGAACATAGGAACTCCATAGTCGCTATAATGGCCCGCATTGAAGAACACGACATCGTAGTCAGTACGATTTTCCAGTTCTTCTTCAACGAGCTTTACCAGCTCGTCCATAACATAGCAGCGGGTAATACGGTCGCCGTACATACCCGCATACTGGTTTTTCTGCCAGATGACCTCAGAGATCGTGTCCGGGAAATGCGGATTGTCCACACGATTAAGAACGCTGTCGATGACAAGTCGCTGGCCCTGCTCGCATTCGCCCTCGGCTTCCGCCATAGTGCAGAGAGCAAGAAGCTCGATTTCCTCCCTCGTAGCCAAAGGCTCTGGTTCGGGAATGGGTTCAGGCTCTTCTTCCAGTAAAATATCAGTGGATGGAGCAGATGCCTCAACGATCAGAGAAAGAGGTTCCGTCTGAATCATAGGCTGTTCCGGAACCATTTTGGTCGTCGTTGCATTTATCACAAAGTTGCAGGATATGAAAATCGCCCCGACGAAGATAAGAAGGCAAATAAGCAATTTTTTCATCGGCTTGTCCTCACGCAAGGTAGTCATTCTGGTGGTCGACGATCTTGGAAGTGATGTCACCGACAACATTGAAGTCCAGAATGAACGCGCGCTTGTACTCGTCCGAATCAGCATCGTGACGACGAATCTCGGTCATACCGAAGTCGACAAAGTTGTCGCCGTAAGGCTTCTTGTCGTCATAGATCCAACCGACAACAGCGCCGGCTTTGGTGCGCTTGAAACCGAGCATATCATAAACTTCGTTCAGGAAGAGGTGACCCTGGGACTTGAGCATATCATTCGCCTGAGCCTGACGAGCACGCAGATAGAAGAGGTTCATTTCAGGGTCCTGCTTCCAATCGGAGTGGGTATCATCAAACACCTTTGCGTAAGGGCCGTAGTCAGAGCCATCCCAGTTCTCGCCAGCGACATTCACATTCTGCTTGACCTTCTTTTCCTTGCCCTTGTCGTCCGTGACGGTCTCTTCGATCTCCTGCGCCTTGATGTTGTAGCGCAGCTCCTTTTCAACCTGTTCGCCGAAACGCTCGATTACGCGGTCACGATAATCCTTGAAAGACTTATCGACAGCAGCGTAAGCAGCCGCCAGAGCGACATTGCGCTTCTTCATGATGTTGTGGCTTGCGAGAATGCTGGCGATAGAAGCTGCACCGAGCATGACCGCAGGGGCATACAGCTTTGCGAACTTCACGCCTGTCTGAACATAGGCGATGGCGAGATCTTTCTTGTGATCCTCTTCGGAGTAGGACTCACCAGCCTTGGTGACGCCGTTTTCCTTGGCCTCACGAATATCAGCGAGAGAGTTCTTAGACTCCTCGACGATGGCACCTGCCTTGGTGGTAGCCTTGCAGGCCAGAACGGCACTTGCAACAGCACCGACGATGCCGACACCGACAAGAATTTCGGGGCTCTTCTTCTGGAGCCCAAAGCCGACCTTGGAGAAGGTACGCTTTGCGGAAGTCATGATTTCATTAGCTTTCATGGTAATAAATCCTTTCTTAATTGTAGTTTTCAGCTCAGTTTTAGAGCTCTTTCATGTATTCGTAATACTCGGACTCGGTCGGGAACAGCATCCATGTTCCGTCGACGAAGCCTCTGTACCCGCTTGAGACAAAATATCCATACATGACTGCACCTCTTTTTAGGTGATTTGGATTGCTCTGGGAAGCTGCAAGATGTAGCCGTCCCTCGTTCGGGCAACTCTGGCACTCTGAATATCAGTCCAGCCGTACTTATCAGCCATGTAATTCTGGCAAGTAAGTCCGGCGAGGTCATAGAGATCCAGCACGCTGGCCATGCCATAGTTGGCAATAACGGATTCTAACTGGTCGAGGACGAGGTCTGCATCTCCACGGTTGTCGAAGATGATGTCATCAAATTCAAACCCGGCAACAGGTCTCGGCCGCTGATTGTAGTTCCTGCGGTCATCTCTGCGAGGATCGTCATAATACCGCTGATACGATACCTTTGATCCGGCGTTCTTCCGAGTGCCGATGCGGCCGGCTTCGCCAAAGAGAACAATGCTGACAACATCGGCGATGGCGTTCTTCAAACCAGGGATAACGACATCCGTGATGATAAAGGTTTTAACATCGCCAACTTCATCGGGCATGAATATGCCGGCAAATTTCTTGACCTCGCTCTGCTTGCGGGTCTTTGCTGTGCCGTTGACAACTTTCTCCACCCGTTTGGAGGGAGGACTTGTGTTTTCTCTCGCGCTATGCGAGTTATCAGGATATTCAGGCATTAGTGCACCTCCAAAATTTGATAAAAAGAAAAAAGGGAAAGCGCCCTGTTAATGGCACTCTCCCTTGTAGAACTCCGCAATTTACTTTTCTTAGTTTTCCTCGGAATCCTCGTCTGCCGAGTCGATTTCGGCCTTGTCGGTCTTAGCGGCTTCCGCCAGCTTCTTCGCAGCGACCTTCTCTTCGATGATCACCCGCAGCTTCTTCGCCCCGCCAATCACAGCGTAAGCAATGAAACCTCCGATGACACCGGCGAGCAGGGCACCAGCATTAGAGCTGTCCTGAGTCTCGTCGACTTCCGTAGCTTCGATTTCCTCGATCTCGTTCATTCTCTTGTCTTCCATAGTAAAATTCTCCTTTTCAAAAGTAATTTTTGTTGTTTGGTTCTCCATAATAGGAGATGCAAAATCTGCGCTTACCAAAGGTAAATAGGCGGGTGGTTGTGACCGACGACAAGGCAAGGCGTTCCATCATCAGCCAACTGTGTGCTGAAATCGAGGTCTATGTAGCCTTTTCCGTTGTCAATGTCCCACCCGAGATGCTCTCCGACCTCAGCCTCGCTCAGACCGATCTCATCGTAGAAATCATTCAGCGAAACACGCATCTCGTCGCGCATTCGTTTGTTCAGTTCATTCATAGCACGCATCAGGCGGTCGCGATCGGACTTGAAATATCGGTTTGTAAGGGGGTCGAAGCAGAGAATATCGCCACCTCCGGTAATGATGACCTCGCGTTCGCCAAGAGGGTGTTTCGTGAGCGTCTCCTTGGCAACCGCATCACGGATCGCCTGCTCTTTTTTCTCGCCGACCACCTCAACAGCCTTCTCTTTGTACTCCTTGAGAGCCGTTTCGGAGATGGAATAAGCCGTTGCAAGAGCAGTGTTGCGTCGAAGATTTACAGAGCTGGCGCCTACAAGGCAGGCTATGGACAGCACGCCTGTAACAGCAGCCGGAACATAGCACTTCCATGTGGTGGCAACGATCTCCTTGTTGCTCAGACGCCGGTTTTCCTTGATTTCTCTGGCGTCGATGAGCTGCAAAGCCTTGGGCGTTGCTCGAACTGCGGATACAGTGGTGGCGATCATCCCGGCAATTCCGATGCCGGTTAGGATCTCAGGGCTGTGCTTTTTCATTGACTTCTGGGCGCTTTTCAACGCCTCGATGATAGTTTGTTTTGTCATTTGAGTTCTCCTCTCTAAATAGTGTCAAGCATTCATCGGCGAAATCAGCGGCAATCGAAAATATCCGACCTTCATCCGTACCATCTGCGATAGATGAGAAAAGCACCATCTTAATGGCGAACTCCTCGATCACATCTTCCGGATCTTTCATGGGATGATCCATAATTGCCTCGATCATCTCCCATGCCGCCCATCTCGAAAAGCAAGACTCTTCAAAGTGATGGCGTGGCCAATAGATTTCGGGTTCATCTGATTCGTTGAGATAGTCGAGAAGTGCTTGTACAGCCGTATCATTTGTCATGAGTTCACCTCGAAAAAAGAGAAGAGCCCTGTTTAGGACTCTTCCTCTTCGTTTCTGGCAGCAAGTGCTTCGTTGACCTTCTCCTCGATAATTGCTTCCTGCTCCTTGTTGTCGGCCCAGCCGGATAACAATGTTCCGATCCCGCCAAGGACGACTCCCGCAAGGGACAGCAGCTTAAAGATGTTTCTCTGGTTCATAAAGCATGACCTCCTTTCCATAATAGGCGATGTAGTTTTTGCGGGAAATCAATAATCCCACTCAGATTCTGGTTGAGGGCCGAACTCAGCATCGACGACATAACACGGAATCTCTCCGTTCAGTCCATCATCAACCATAGCCTTCGAGTTATCGAAGTCGATCCAGTACATGCTATCAGACAGCAACCAGCCAACAACATCTCCGCCTTCGACATGGCTTATTCCAAGGAAGTCGTAGAAATCGTTCAGAGTTACGAACGCGCCGAGAACCATATTCCTGTTGATGTGATATTCTGCTTGCAGGACTTGGCTTATGGTTGCCTGAAAATATCTTTTGGAGAAGCTGTCGTAGAAGAGTCGCTGCTCCTCGTTGGCATCTTCAAACTCCAAAGATGAATTGGAGAAGCCTCCGGTAGCCGTAATAGGCGGCATACTGCTTTTCTCTGCGGCGATGGGCTCCATGATCCTCTTGTGAGCATCTTCGCCATACAGTTCTTTCAATTTATGCTTATAGTCAGAATAGGATCGGTTTACGAGCGCATAGGCACTGGCAAGGGACGCCTGCTGCTTCTTATTGAGGGTATTCGCTCCAAAGATGCAGATGATCGTAGCGACGCCAGTGGCCGCAGCCGGTATGTAGCATTTCCAGCATGATTTGACGGCTTCGAGCTTTGTTGCAGCATAAGGGTCGCCATCGTGATTTCTCCTGCTGTCGGCCTTGATAAGGCTATCCGCTTTCGGGGTTGCCTTGACAGCCAGAACCGCGGTTGCCACAACGCCAGCGGCTCCGATGCATGTCAGAATGGTGGGAGATGCCTTCTTCAAGCTTCTCCCGATCTTAGGGTCGAGTTTCATCTGAATTCTCCTTTCATTTCATTGCATTTAAGAGATCCAATATATCAGCAGCGACAGAACTGGCAGTTTGAAAGATCTCGTGCATCTCTTGGTTCTCTCCTGAGTGATTTGAATAGCGAGCCATCTTCATGGCGAACTCGTTTGTGAATCTGATAAATTCGTCGACCGATCCATCGGAGCGATGATGGAGCCGCTTGCGAATGTAGTTCTCAAGCTCTCTGATCGCCCACTGTTTTGTGCTTGCCTCCTTGAACTCTTTTTTCCACTTCCAGAGAAGCGGAGGCGACCATGCATCCATGGTGTACATGTCGCACAAGATCAGTTCAAATTGCTCGATGTTCATGCTTTCTCCTTTCGTCCAAAATAAAAAGTAAAGAAGCAGTATCGGACTCGAACCGATCACCTCTTCACTGGTTTTGTGAAGCGCTCTACCACTGAACTAACTGTTTCTCCATAATATGAGTTGCAAAATCTGCGGAAAAAGAAAAGAGCCGCATAAAAACGGCTCAATTTCTCAGATTCCAATAGTCTTCAATAGTTTGTTAAGTTCTTCTTTCGTAAGGTCCGCATCCAAATCCAGATGGACATGAGTCTTATCGTCAATGACTGTCGTCCGGAACTCATTGAGCTGAATATCTACTTCACAGCCCAATTTTGTCCGAAGTACCTTCTTTACGATCCTCGATACAAGTCCTGTCATGAATTTCGATTGAATTTTCATCTCATCCATACTCCTAACCCCTTTCATAGGTATTGGTATCCATAATAGGGGCTGCTGGATTGGCGCTAAATATCACGGCGGTCGAAGACCGTTTCCCAACGCTGCTTTTGCAAAGGCTTCATTTTCAGCGCCCACATGATTTGCCGAATCGTTACAGTTGGCCAGAGTCCGTTCGTACAAGTTCCGGCCCGTTCATCAAAGAATTCCTTGAATTTCGGGTGAACATAGAGGGCATCGGTCAGCCATGCATCCACCTCTGTCCAGAATGTGGACTTGGTTTCGTCATCATACCGCTGTTGGATCACAGCAAGGCCTTTATCTCCTATTTCAAACAGGGTGCAGCTATCGTAGACCGGATGGTCGCAAATATAACGCTTTCCGTACATCGACAGATAAATTGTAGGCTTTTCATAGTGATATCGCATCTTTATCTCCAAAACAAAAAGAAGAAAGCCCTTGTTACAGGACTTTCCTCCGTTGATAATGCTTTAGTCGTCAAACATTTTGCATGACGCTTTGCAGTAAGGGTAGGGACCACCGCAAGCTTTACAACCTGCGGGCGGCACGTCGTCCCTGAAGATCAGATACTCGTCGCCTCTTTCATCGAGTCCGAGTTCCATTTCGTCTGCGCTCTCGTACTCATAATCCAATTCCTCAATTTCCCATCCACAGGACGGGCAGGCATAAATATCGCATCCGCCTTCGGGATCTTCTTTCCGATCCATCACCGCTCCGCACTTGTTGCAGATGGCGTATCCCTTATTCAGGTAGTCCATCAATTCACTACCTGCCGGTTTAATAACCTTTCTACCTTTTCTGCGCACTTTCATTACCTCCTGTTAATCTGGAAGTAGCTGCTATTATACAGTACCCCCGGTATTAAGTCGAGAGATATAAAGAGCTCTTCGGTATCTCCTTTCCATAAAGCACCCTGCAAAATCTACGAAAAAAGCGAAGAGAGCGTGTTTTTTACACGACTCTCAACGCTGTTGGCTCAACTCTTTCGAGTAGGCTTGAAGCGATTGAACAGATTTTTGAATGTCTGGGATGTAAATGTCCCCGTTTCCTCGAATCTCAGTCCTCTGCTCATCCAAACGCCGTAGAACATCAGCGGCAATACAAGTTCCGCCGCAGCAATGCCGATCTTCGCGTACCGATCGAGCGTATTCTCGTCAAGCTGAAACGCTTTCAGTGTCGCGTCTTCGTCATGGGCTGCTTTATCCATGGCCCGACGCTCCGACTTTTCCTCGATTTCAGTTTCCGTTTTGATCTCTTCGATACGGAGCTTGTGCAGTGCTGCAAGGTTCTTGATGACCTCCGATTTCTCGTCTTTGTCAGATGCCGAGTTGAGATTATTGATCTCGGTTTCGATTGCATCATCCAGCAATTTCTTGATTTCTGCCATATTGCATTTCTCCTTTCAATAAGTTGGCTCCATAATAGGGGGTGTTATTCGTGCGGGAGGAAATTCTCGTTGCGAACGCTGAGCGTGACGGTTTTCATGCCAGAAATAGTTCGCACATCTGTGCCTAATTCGAGAAACAGAAATGGTTCGCTCGTCGGGTCAGAACGGTCGATCCGAAGATCGCCGATGGGAATGTACCTTCGCCGAAATATAAGCGTTCCGACTACAAGCCCGATGATAATGCCGACAACAATGCCAATGATGAGTTCCATGTCATACCTCCAAAATGATTTTTCAGATTTTTACCCCGGGCAATTTTCCAGATACCAATTTAGCATCTGATCCGGTTACCCGCGTGCCGGAAAATATAAAAAAGAAAGAGCCGTTGTCAGCGGCTCAATCTTCTTTATTTTGCAATGTGTTCTTCAAGATACTTGAGTAATCTTTTTGCTTCATCGGTCGATAAAGATACCAACACCCAACGTTCCCCATCCATGATTTCTCGATCTTTACAAGCAATCATAAAAGGTCGTTCGTCGTTATTTTCCTTATCAAACCGAAAATCTAAATTCTCAAACATAGTGTCCATAGAAAAACACTCCTTTCCATAAAGGGGTTTGCTTAATCTGCGGAACTGTCCTCGTAGACCGTCCGTTTTCTCAGAGAAGACCATGGAATGTATCTTTCCTCTCGGCAGACAGGACACCAGAACCGACTGGTCTTTCCACCGACATCGACCAGCTCGTCACTGTCAGCTTCCAGCTTGCTCCCGCAATTTGGGCAGTTGAAGCGGTAACACTGCCTGACCGCCACATTCACAATCCGCATCTCAATCACGCTCCTTACTCAGCAGCCAGAAGAATCGTCGATACAAGTTGTAGTAGACCTCGCGGCAACATGGAATGGCGTACTGCATTTTCAAGGCATTGTAGGACAGACCCTCTGTGACCCCTCGCAAAATATAAGGATAGAGGTCACCGTCCGTACCAATGGCAGCTTGCTCAACCAGTTCCATCCGTTTGGCAAAGGATACGCGAGATTCCGCACACCTTGCAGTTGGATCGCTCCGTACTTGGCTACTCTTGACGAAAATATCAAGGTCGTTCGGACGGATGCTTAGGCCAAGCAGAGCATTGTAGGCTTTCTTCCAGATCGGATACTGGAGGCAGAAATGCTTCAGTTCGTAATACCGGTGCTTGCCGATCCAGTATGGGTTTTTCTCAGACAGCTCCGGACGGATTTCCGTTGCCATTATTGTCGTTCTCCTTTCCACAAAAATCCTGTCTCCTCGTAGAGACGCTTTGGGGAGATGTAAAAGTTGATACGGCCATAGCGTGAATCCATCTCCTCGATGGTGGTGACTAATTTTCCGCTGCGAGTGGCTTTGCCAATCGGGAGCCACCCTGAGACGATGCCGGCGCGAACCCATGAAGCATCTTTGCCATACACACGGGCCGCAACAGCCACGGGGACAGACCCCTGAGGGAACTCTTGCTCGTTCATTGGCGTTTACCTCCTTTCAACGGCTATTCTAAGTTAGAAACTGCGCTTTGTTAAAACAACCTCGGTGGTCCAGCCCTGAGCTTGCCATCGGACCATCGTCATTTCGCAGGGATAGTCCTCAAAGCCGATGGTTTCGCAGGTGATGAAGCCCTCCAAAACACCGATGATGACTTCCGCCTCGTACTGTTTGTACGGAAATATCAGTTCGGGAAGCTCTCTATGTACGGAACCGCAGCGAGTGCATTGAAGCCGCCGCATGGGGATCTTCCAGGTCTTTCTTCCTTTCGTCCGTACAATCCGAGTAACACGGTCATAGTATTTCAAATCGCCGCCGCATTTGGGGCAGGTTGATACATCATTTGTAATCATATACATCGCTCCATCAAAAAAATAAAGTGTAGGAATAACTTGACAACTCCTACACCATAATATATGATTACAAAGGACAAATCAACTATGGAGGTGCAACTCATGCTTGTAAAATGCCCTGAATGCGAATTGCAGGTAAGCGACAAGGCTCCGGCTTGCCCTCATTGCGGCTATCCAATGAAGCCATCAGTAAAGCGAAAACCGAGAGCCAAAAACAATAAACGAAGACGCCTCCCGAATGGGTTTGGCCAAATCAGCGAAATAAAAAACCGCAACCTTCGGAATCCCTTTCGGGCAATGGTTACGGTTGGAAAGACTCAGGACGGCAAGCCCATTTGCAAACCGCTCAAGCCTGACTCGTATTTTGCAACTTATAATGACGCATATGCAGCGCTCGTGGAATACAATAAGAATCCTTATGACCTCGGCGCCGCGATCACCGTCAAAGAGCTTTACGACAAGTGGTCGGAAGAGTATTTCAAGACGCTCAAATCGGATGGCAGTTCACGAGCCGTTACTTCAGCTTGGAAGTATTGTTCGGCTGTCTACGATATGCGAGTGATGGATGTCCGTGCCCGCCATGTGAAAGGCTGCATGGACGAGGGTGTTGCCACTGTCAGAGGGAAAGAGCAACACGCCAGCGCATCCATGAAGAACAAGATCAAGTCCTTGTTCAACCTGATGCTCGACTATGCTCTGGAATATGAGATCGTCGACAGAAACTACTCGCGCACATTCAAGCTGACTGACGAAACGATCAAAGAGATCCAGAAAGTCAAGAAAGAGCATATACCTTTTACGGACGAAGAAATATCAAATCTCTGGGAGCATGTCGACGATAAGAATTTCGTTGATGTGATACTCATTCAGTGTTATTCTGGATGGCGTCCACAAGAGCTCGGCCTAATTGAGCTTGCCAATATAGACCTTGAGAATGGCACTTTCAAAGGCGGCATCAAGACCGAAGCTGGTGAAGACCGCGTCGTACCTATCCACTCAAAAATTCGTTACCTCGTGGAGCGACATTACAATAAAGCCAAAGAATTCGGCAGCCCGTATCTCTTCAACTGCAAAGACAAGCGCAGCGGTAAGACTGTGATGATGAGCTATCAACGCTATAAGGCCGGCTTTGAGATGATCCGTGACGAGCTTAATCTTAACCCGGAGCATCGTCCTCACGACGGAAGAAAGCACTTTGTCACGGCCGCAAAGAAAGCCGGTATTGACGAATATGCAATCAAATACATGGTCGGTCACAAGATATCCGACATCACCGAAAAGGTCTATACCCAGCGAGAATTCGACTGGCTGAAGGAAGAAATCGAAAAAATAAAATAGGGTGTATTCTGTGTAGGAATGTAGATGTAGAAATAATGTAGGAATAATATATGACTTACCTACATTTCTACCCTTTCAACCACATCTTACTACTGCTCAAACCATTGAAATAACAGCACTTAGCAGCGAGTAATCCGAAAAGATGTTTCTATTATAATTTCTTTGCTAACAACAATGCAGGGTATTTTAATATTGCTGCCGATGAATGCGGTTTTGTTTCAACTGCGAACGGAACGCCGTCCATCAATGCTACAACCGGTGAATATGCGGCATTCGCAGGCTTTGTGAATGAGATGAACAGTTATGTGAAGTCTCATAGCATGACCACAATGGCCTTTAACGATGGTTTTTATCATAAAAACATGCAGATTGCGGAGAATTCCTTTGATACGGATATCCTGATCTGCTACTGGGATGCAAGCGCGAATAGCTATGCACAGGCGGCAGACCTTGCCAAAAAGGGATTCAGCATCATCAACACCAACAACCGCTGGTATTATGTAATCGGCAAGGAGCAGTCCACCAACAGACTAAATTGGTCTCAGTATGCGTATTACCTCGACTATGCGATTGAGTGCATGGGGAATGAGGATTGCCTCACGATTGACGGCGATGGCAAGCAAACCACCCCTGTTGGCTGTATGACAGCGGTTTGGTGCGACAATCCGGGCGCAACCTATCTCTATACTTCTGTTGAGAGTTACATGGCGGCGATGCAGAGCAGCAACCCCTCCTACTTCAAGACGACTGCCGCGCCGGACAAGCCGGGCACGAAACTCGATGAGAGAGTGATCAACGTTACGGTCGGCGGCACTGCCACGGATACGATCGACGGAAGCCATCTGGGCCCCTATGAGGATATCGACACTAGCATTGCCACCGTCACGGGAGAAGTCATTTCCGGCACCCCGACACCGACGCTCGGTGAAATGGTTAAGTTGAATAGTGGCGAAATCAATAATGCTGAAGGCGTTATCTCGGACGGAAAGCGCAACTACCTGAAGGTAAGTGATGCAAATATCACGAATACAACTAATCTTACAGATGCGACCAGATTTAAGGTCAAAATAGTTTCGAACAATACTGCCACGATTCAGGTAGTAGGCGGCGATTACGCTTACTATTTGGAACAGGGGACTGGTAATGGCCTCTATATCGGTAGCACAGTTAACAATTCCAGCAAGTGGACCGTTGGTTCTGGAAACGATTTCAGTAAGAATCGCTACTATATTGCGTATAGAAATGGAACGTGGCAGAACCTTATTTACGATGGTTGGGATTATGGCGGACGTTTGTACTGGGTGTATGAAACGCCCGCGACTGCGACCCAGACCAAGCTGACCTTCACCGGCGTTACCGAAGGCACGACCGATGTGACCATCGGCAATGTGCATTATACCATCCATGTCACCAAGGAGGACCTGAGCAACGCCCCCACGCTGCCCATTCAGCTGTGGATCACGAGCCAGACGATTGCGGTCGATCAGGATGGTATGAAGTCTAAGTCGACCTCGGGAAACTTCGGCAGTAGAAAGCCACAGTATCTGGAGATTTCTGCCACGGATAAATTGAATACGCCTGAGGGCCGTCCTTTATCTGAGTGCGTACCCGAGCTGATTGAGAAGCACTATGAAAATGACGGCACGTGGTGGACTACAAAGCAGAGCGGTAAGCAGCCGTTTGATTTCATGCTCTGGAAGGGCACGGTGCTCACGGGCGCAAACCTTCAGGGCGTATGGGGCGAGAGCTGCATCAATAAGGGCACTGATTTTGCGTATGTCCGCTATCTCGGCGGCAAGTGGGAGGTCTCCAACGATCGCAGCAAATGGACAACTGTTACCGGCACGGGCAGCACGTCAAGTTCGAGTAACTGCACGGAGCAGCTGGTTGCGTATTACTACATGCAGACAAAGCTGACGGATGACGTTACGACAAACATCGTCGACTGGGGCGATCCTTATGAGAGTCAAACGGCGGCTGATTACGTCCTGCTGGACTTCACGGTGAAAACTGAGACAGGCGAGGCCACCCCTGCAATTTCCAGCTTCCCGATGGAAAAAAGAACGCTTTATTATCACTGCAACGGCAACGCGGATACTTGCGGTACGGACAGCAATAATTACAAATATCGCCGTATCGACCAGATCGAGGCGCGCAACACCGGCGAATATGAGATCTACATGATCACCCTGACGCCGACCGCCGATTCCGCCGCAAAGAAGCTTGCGAGTACGTGCAATGGGAACGCTGCGGGCAGCGGTATCTATCAGGGCACGGAGAAGGTCGTCTGGGTCAAGGACGCGGATACCCTCCAAAAGACCGAATTTACAGACGAGACTCTCTGGTACACCAGTCCCAGCGGTAAGACCTTCGACCCGACCGATACGACTGGAGAGTATGTCGGCGGGAAAGCGGAGCTCTCTAACGTCGAGATTTACAACAAGCAGGGCTTGCTCGTCACCTACTATGTCCGTTCGACGGCAGTACATAAGGTCTATGTCCACTATATCGACAATAAGACAAATACCCCCTTCCATACGGTTGAGATCTCTGTGCCGACTGGTACCACATACTTTGACCCGAATTTCGGCATGGCCTCGGGTAAGCTGATCAACAACATCGTTGCTGGCGTGAACCATCCTGAAACCGTCCAGTCTGACTTGCAGCAGCTGCCGTTGGTTCCGGCGCAGTACCGCCGCGCCAATTATACGCTCACTGCTGCGAATCTTGGCGGCAATACTACCGCAGCAAAGGATGCGTATCTGTATTATGACTTTAGCAATACGGAGAGCTTTGTTGTGGACTTCGGACTTCCGCTGACGATCACGCCGAAGGATGTCGGCAACCTTGGGACTGCGACGATCAACCGCACCAAGATCAGCTATAACGGCGGACTGGCTGATATTTCTGCAACGACAAACGGTACGATCACCTATAAGCTGAATAAGCCCCTCGGCAAAACGGCGGACTCCTTCTCGGTGACCTACACCGGCCCGAGCCTTAGCGGCACTGAAACTAAAGGAGATGTGGATGTGACATTTACCATCTACATCTACCCCGCCTCCAACGTCCTCTACGAGGAGAACTTCCTGACGCAGAGCAACGAGAGCGGCCGCACGGGCTGGACGGAATACAAGTTCGACACTGCACAGCAGCAGACCCAGAAGCTGAAGGAGCAGCAGACCTTCGGCTTTGATACGGCCTATGAGGGTGTCACTTCCGCGCGGGGTTACTGGACGGCTAGCAACCTCATGAGCAAGGCGGACAGCACCAAGTCCCTGACGACCAATTTCTACGGCAACGCCATCGATGTGATTGGTTCCTGCGGCCCGAAGACCGGCATAGTGATGGTCTCCATCAAAAACGCCGCAACAGGCAAGCCTGTTAAGAGCGTCGTCATCGAAACCACTTACACCGCTGGTACGATCGATCAGGTTCCGCTTGCTCACATCGAGCTGGGTGAAGGAAACGCGAACTACACCGCCATCATCCGCGGCTATGCTCCAATCAATGCAGCGCAGCAGCAGTCCGGCAGCCTCATGCTCGCCGCTGACTACTACGGAGGTTCCTATGATGCGCTCGCGGCCGACCTCGCCGAGATGGGCCTGAGCCTGTCTGATGTTGAATTCATCAGAGCCTCCGGTGCGGCTGCGAAGACTGCTTCTACCCGCCGCGCAGCGCAGTCCTATGCGCTGGAAACCGTTGCAGAGGGCAGAAACAGCGACAACACCGTGACGATCGATGGCTTCCGCGTCTACCGCAGTGCAAACAACGAGGCATATGCGGGCATTATCAACGAGTACCAGGTGACCTACTGCAACATCCTCAAGGTGATGGAGGGTAAGGTTATCACGGCCTACGTTGATAATGGTGCGGTCACGGATTGCAATGTCAGCGAATACGAGAAGCTGGGCGGCCCGCAGAACGAGATCTACCTGCAAAAGAATCAGGTAATCGCCTTCAAGCTGTTTAAGGATGGCAGCGCAGCTGCCAATCAGGAAATCCAGATCAGCCTCAGCGCGGTCAGCGGCACAACGCAGTACAACAAGACCAACAATATCTCCTCCACGATGGAGATGTACTACACGCTCACGACCGATGAGAATGGCATTGTGTCGATCACGAATACCGGCGATAATCTGCTTGCCATCGGCAACGTGAAGGTGCCCGCGGGCTGCACAACGATTGCCCCCAACGGAATTGACACGCAGGAGCTGGTGCGCAGCATCAACCTCGCGCTCAACGCCGCGCCGGAAACGCCCGATGTGGGCTTCGACCCGGCGATCAGCGCGAAGGTCACCACCACCCGCTTCATCCGCAGCAAGGTCGTCACGCTGACGGTCAGCGCGTCCGCCGATGTCGAAAAGCTGATGGTCAACGGCGTTGAGCTGCGCCCCACCAACAGTTGGCTGGTCAAGATGGGCTGGAGCGACACCTACACCTACATCCTGACCGAGAAGGTGCAGAAGAACGAGATCAAGACCTACGAGATCGTCGGCTACCGCGCGGACGGCGCGGCCAGCGAAACGTTCGTCGTCAAGAGCAAGTGAGAAAGGAGAGAGAAGAAAATGAAAACATATGTGAAACCCGCCATGATGGCGCTCTCCATCTCCGCTAATGACATGCTCTGTAGTGGCACCTGCGAAGTGACAACCAGAGACTCGAAGGATCCGTTTATCCAGAATCTGAACAATTGGTATGGTGCTGGCGGAAAGTATGACGGCATTTTTGATCCAGATGATAAGGTGTTTAGCAATGAGACAGACTGTAATCCAGATAATATTCTTGATAAATATTGCAAATACACTGCAACCGAGCAAGGTCTGACTCAGCTCTTTACATCGTAACAGCCACAGCGTTTGACCCAAAGCGCCCACGCCCCTGCGGGCGTGGGCGCTTTCCCTGCCCAAAAGGAAGAACAACATGGACTATTATTACGAATTCTGCGGCGTCCGCTTCCGTGTTTCGGCGGAGGCACCGATCTGGGAGGACGCGCAGAGCGAACAATTTCATATCCCGCCCTGCGTGCCGGACGTGACGATTACCCTTTCCTCCGCGCCGGAGCTGCCTGCCCCCGAAGGAGACTTTCTCGGCCGCCGGGGGGAAAAGCGCGTCTGGCGCTCGCCGGAGCACATCACGCGGCAGACGCAGGACATGTTCCGCTCCTGCCCGCACCTGAGCGTTTCCTACGCGCCGGGGCGGGCGCAGGAGGTGCGCGCGATTGCGCGCGCGGATTGCTGGCGCTGGGCCACGCGCGCGTCCTTCCTCTGGCCGGGGCTTTCGCTGCCGCAGCTCCTGCTGCCGTTTCGCTCGCTGGTGTTCCACGCCTCGTATGTCGCCCATGACGGCGGCGCGCTGCTCTTCACCGCGCCCAGCGGCACGGGCAAGTCCACGCAGGCCGAGCTCTGGCGCGTCCACCGCGGCGCGCGCGTGCTCAACGGCGACAAGGCCGCCGTCCGGCTCTCCGGCGCGGCGACGGCGCACGGGATGCCCTTTTCCGGCACGAGCGGCATCTGCGAGAATGTCTCGCTGCCGCTGCGCGGCGTGGTCGTGCTCTCGCAGGCGAAGGAGAACACAGTCCGCCGCCTCGGCCCCAGCGCGGCGGTCGCGGCGCTGGGGGAGAATGTCTTCGCCGACCGGTCGATCGCGGAGGAGTGGAGCGCGGCGCTGAACCTGCTGCTGGATCTTGCCGCGAGCGTGCCGGTCTATGCGCTTGCCTGCACGCCGGACGAGCGCGCGGTCTGCGCGCTGGAGGAAGCGATGGCGCGCGAAAGGAGAGAAGTATGAACGCCTATCAGGCCTACAGCCAACTGCTATTTGCCAAGGCGGGCAGCCGCGGCGTGCCGCTTTCGGGCACCTTCGAGCTGACGCCGCGCTGCAACCTCGATTGCAGGATGTGCTACATCCACCGCCGCGAAAACGACGCCGAGGCCCTGCGCGGCGAGGCCTCCGCCAGAGACTGGCTCGCGCTGGCGGAGGAATGCTGCCGCGAGGGGACGCTGCTGCTCCTGCTCACGGGCGGCGAGCCGCTGCTGCGGCCGGACTTTCGCGAGATCTATACGGGCTGCAAGCGCATGGGGCTGATGCTCTCGATCAACTCCAACGCAACGCTCATCGACGAGAAAATGGTCGACTTTCTGGCCGCCGACCCGCCCTCGCGCGTGAATATCACGCTCTACGGCGCATCAGGCGAGACCTACGGCGCGCTCTGCGGCGACCCGGCGGCCTATGAGCGCGCGGTGCGCGCCATTCTCGCGCTGCAAAGCGCGGGCGTGCTCGTCAAGCTCAACTGCTCCGTCACGCCCTACAACCGGCAGGACGCGGAGAAGATCTACGCCTTTGCGCACGAGCACCAACTGCCCGTGCAGGCGGCGAGCTATATGTTCCCGCCCGTGCGTGCCTGCGAGTACGGCTGCTACGCGCCCGACCGGCTGACGGCGGCGCAGGCCGCCGCGGAAAAGATCCGCTACGACAAGTCGCGCTTCACGCCGGAGGAGCTGCGCGAGCGCTGGGGCACGCTTCTCAAGGGCGAGAGCGTTGCCGACCCGGACGATGAGTGCCAGGAGCTGCCGACCGAGCGCATCCGCTGCCGCGCGGGCAGCAGCACCTTCTGGGTGACGTGGGATCGCCAGCTGCGTCCCTGCGGCATGATGACCGAGCCGAGCGTCCCGCTGACGGCGGGCAGCTTTGCAGAGAGCTGGAAAAAGATCCGCGCGCTGCGCGAGGAGATCATGGTGCCGGCCAAGTGCAGCGCCTGCCCCATGGCGAACGCCTGCGACCAGTGCGCGGCGGTCTGCTTTGCAGAGAGCGGCAGCTACACGGCTGCGCCGGAATACATGTGCGAGCAGACGAAGTGCCTGCTTGAGCAGATCCGCGCGGACGAGATTTGGAAAAACGCGGAAAACCGGGGCAAAAATTGACAAAAACGGCACAATATGCTAGTATAAATCGTTAAACAAACGGCGAAAAGCGCCGAAAAACGCACACAGAGGACGGCGGGGAAGAGAATGGAACGCCTTCGGAGAATCAGGCAGAAAATCAAAGAAGGCGCGCTCAGGGAGATGCTGCGAGAGGGCAGGTGGGTGCTCACCTACGTCCGCCGCTACCGCGCGGTGGTGGCCATCCACATCCTGCTGGGCGTTCTGTCGACGGTGATGAGCCTCGGCACGAGCGTTGCTTCAAAGTACCTCATCGACGCGGTGACGGGTTACAAATCAGGTCTCATCGCAAGCGCCGCCGCCGCGATGGCGGGGATGCTGCTGCTCGGCATTCTGCTGCGCAGCATTTCCGCGCGCGTGGGCGCGCGCATCAACATCCGCGTGCAGAACGAAATTCAGGCCGAGGTCTACCGGAGCGTGCTGGAAACGGCATGGGAGCCGCTCGAGCAGTTCCGCCCGGGCGATCTTCTCAGCCGCCTCAGCGGCGATGTGAGCACGGTTGCGGGCGGCGTGACGGGCTTTGCCCCTGGGCTGATCTCCGGCATGGTGCAGTTCCTCGGCGCGCTTGCGATCATGCTGTGGTTCGACCCCACGATGGCGCTCATTGCGCTCGTCGCCGTGCCGGTGTCGGCCGTCTTTTCGCGCCTGCTGGTCGGCAGGATGCGCGAGCACAACAAGCAGATGAAAGCCATCTCGAGCGACATGATGTCATTCTACGAGGATTCGCTGAGCAACATCACAAGCATCAAGGGCTTTGACATCACCGACCTTTTCTACGAGCGGATGCTGCGTCTGCAGGGGAGCTACCGCACGGAATACCTTGACTACAACCGCTTTTCCGTCCGCACGTCGGCCTTTTTGTCGCTGATGGGCACGGCGGTATCCGCCGGATGCTTCGGCTGGGGCGTTTACCGGCTGTGGAGCGGCGCGATCACCTACGGCTCGCTGACGATGTTTTTGCAGCTGGCCTCGGCGCTGAGCTCATCCTTCTCCGCGCTCATTTCGATGGTGTCGTCGGCGATCTCCATCACCACGTCCGCCGGGCGTGTGATGGCCGTGACCGAGCTTCCCGCCGAGATCGCGGGGGAGGCGCCCGAAGGAGACCTGGACGGCGCGAGCGTTGAACTTTCGGGCGCGGGCTTTGCCTATCAGAACGGCAAGCGCGTGCTCGAGGATGTGGATTTTTGTGCCGGGTGCGGCGAGCTCGTCGCGCTGACCGGCCCCTCCGGCGAGGGAAAGACCACGATGCTGCGGCTGCTGCTGGGGCTGATCGCCCCGCGGGAGGGGAAGGCCGAGCTGTGCTGCGGCGAGCGGCGCTATGCGCTCTCCGCCGCCACGCGCTGCGCCTTTGCCTATGTGCCGCAGGGCAACAGCATGTTTGCCGGTACCATCCGCGACAACCTGCGTCTGACGGCGCCGGAGGCGGACGATGCGGCGCTCTGGGCTGCGCTGCGCGCGGCCTGCGCCGACGAATTTGTTTCTGCGCTGCCGCAGGGCCTTGATTACGCCGTGGGCGGACGCGGAAAGGGCCTGTCGGAAGGACAGGCGCAGCGCCTTGCCATCGCGCGCGCACTGCTGCGCGGCGCACCCATCCTGCTGCTGGACGAGGCGACCTCCGCGCTGGATGAGGCGACGGAGGAACGGCTGCTGCAAAGCCTGATGAACAGCGCCTATGTGCGCACCTGCATTTTTGTGACGCACCGGCCCGGAACGGCGGCCATCTGCACGCGGCGCTACCGCGTGGACGGCGGACATGTGCGGGAGGAGAAATGATGGAGCGGGCGAAACGAAGCGTGGACACCGCGCTTTTGATGGAACAATACCGCGCGCTTCTTGAAACGGTGGATGTGCTGCCGCTGGAAGTGAGCGGCAGCAGCATGACGCCCTTTCTCGCGCCCGGGCGAGACAGTGTGCTGCTCGCAAAACCGGGAGAAACGCTGCGCCGGGGCGACATTGCCCTCTACCAGAGGGAGAGCGGCGCATACGTTATGCACCGCGTATACCGCCGCGAGCGGGACGGGAGCTATACCATGCTGGGCGACGCCCAGCGGGCTTTTGAGCGCGGCATCCGCCGCGAGCAGATCCTCGCCGTCGCCTGCGCGGCGGTAAGAAAGGGAAAAGAGCAGAAGCCGGGGTGCTTCTGGTGGGATTTTTTTGCCCGCGTCTGGATCAGCGTCGTGCCGCTGCGGCCGGTGCTGCGCGGGCTCTACGGCAAGACATTCGGGAGGAGAAAACGATGAAGGCATCGAAGGATTTCATCCTGCGGGAGATCGCGGGGGAGTACATTCTGGTCCCTGCGGGGGCCGCTTCGGCAAAGCTCAACGGGCTCATCACGCTCAATGAGCTGGGCTGGTTCATTTTTAAGACGCTTCAGCAGGAGCAGTCGCTCGACTCCCTGACCGACGTGATCACGGCGGAGTACGACGTGGCGCGCGCGGAGGCGAAGGCGGACGCGCTTGCATTTTTGCAGCAGCTCGACGGCATCGGCGCGCTGGAGGGTGCAATCGAATGATCGACATCCACGCCCACATCCTGCCGGGGGTGGACGACGGCTCGCCGTCGCTCGCTTCCTCGCTGGAGATGGCGCGCCTTGCGCTTGAAAGCGGCGTTGACGCGATGATCGCCACGCCCCACTGCAACCTGCCCGAGGGCGATGAAATGCTCTGGGCGGATGCGCTGGCGCGGCGCACGGAGGAGCTTTCCGCCGCGCTGGCGGAAGAGCGCGTCCCGCTGCGGCTGTACGCGGGAATGGAGATCTTCGGTATGCCCGACACGGCGGACAAGCTGCGCGACGGCAGGCTCTGCACGCTTGCCTCTTCGCGCTATCCGCTCATCGAGTTTCCGTTTCACGACTACGGGCTGGAGGCGACGGAGCTTTTGGGCCGTGTGCTCGATCTGGGTCTGCGGCCCATCGTTGCGCATCCGGAGCGCTACCGCTATGCGCAGGAGGAGCCGCGGCTTTTGAACCTCTGGGCGGATATGGGCTGCCTTTTGCAGGTGAATCGCGGCAGCCTTCTCGGGCGCTTCGGCCCGCGGGCGGAGGCGCTGGGATCGAGCCTGGTCGCGCGCGGCTTTGCGGCTTTTGTTGCAAGCGACGCGCACACGAGCGTGGTGCGCACGCCGTGGATGCGCGATGTGCAGGAGCTGCTGCGGCGCGAGTATTCTCATCGCTCGGCAAGGCTGCTGCTGGAAGAAAACGCGGAGCGCGTGCTCCGCAACGAAACGATCGAAATGGACGAACCGGACTGGTTCGATTAAGGGAGAAATGAAACGTGGGAGCTAAAGGGAAAAAGGCGCTTTTTGCACTGGTACTGCTCTGCTGCGCGGCCTTTGCCGTATACCGATGCCTCAGCAGCCGGCACATTGACCGCGAGCCGCCGCAGATCACGATGGAGCAGGACGAGCTGAGCCTTTCGGTCGGCGATCCGAAAGAGCGCCTGCTCGAGGGCGTGCGCGCACAGGACGTGCAGGACGGCGACGTGACGGATTCGATCGTGGTCGAATCCGTGCAAGGGCTCGTGTCGGACAAGCGCTTTACGGTGACCTATGCCGCCTTTGATGCCGCGGGCAACGTCAGCAAGGCTCAGCGGACGGTCTTCTACAAGGACTATACCGCGCCGCGCTTTGCGCTCTCGGCACCGCTCATCTTCCGCGAGGGCACCTCGCTCGACGTCTTTGCCCCGCTGGAGGCGGAGGATGTGTTCGACGGCAGCCTCAAAGACCGCATCAAGGGCACGCTCGTGAGCGGAGAGACGCAGATCGCGCAGGCGGGGGAGTACACCGTTGAGTTCCGCGTGACCAACAGCCTTGGCGACACGGCCTATCTCACCGCGCCCGTGGAGGTCCTTCCCGCAGAGGACGGCGGCGCGGAGCTGACGCTCTCGAGCTACCTGACGTATCTCAAAAAGAACGCCGCGTTTGTGCCGGAGTACTATGTGACGGGGCTGAGCGCCGGCGCTCAGATCATCTCGCTGGACGAGGCGTCGGTCCAGATCACATCGAATGTTGACATGACAAGGGCCGGGACCTATTGGGTGGACTATGCCGCCCGCTACGGGCAGAAAACGGCCCGCACAAGGCTTCTGGTCGTAGTGGAGGATTGACATGGCGGAAGAAAAAATGACAGCGCAGGACGAGCAGATCGAGCTTTTGTCCTTCGACCCCATTGTGGCGGTGCTCGATGTGCTGCGGCGCTGGTATCTCATCGCGGCAGTCGCGCTGATCGCGGCGATGGGCGTTTACACCGTGACGGAGCTCACCTACGAGCCGCAGTATACGACGGAAACGACCTTTGTTGTGTCCATGCAGGAAAGCTCCGCCTCCGTTTTTCAGAATCTTTCGGCCACGAGCAACCTTGCCACGATGTTTTCCGAGGTGCTCAACAGTTCGCTTCTGCGAAAGACCGTGAACGAGTCGCTCGCGCCCGAGCAGTTCAACGGCCGCATCGAAGCCGCCGCCATCGCTGAAACGAACCTTCTTACGATGCGCGTGACGGCGAGCGACCCGCGCATCGCCTTCCTTGCAACACAGGCGATCATCGATCACCACCGGGAGGTTTCCTATCAGGTGATGGGCGATATCGTGCTCGAGGTGCTCCAGCAGCCCCGCGTGCCGGGCGCGCCTTCGAACCCGATGCGCGCGCTGGGCAACGCCAAGAGGGCCGCGCTTTACAGCGCGATCGGCATGTGCGCGCTGCTCGCCGCTGTATCCGTGATGCGCGACACCGTGCGCAGCGCGCAGGAGGCGAGGCGCAAGCTCGATTGCCGCGTGCTCGCGGAGATCCGGCACGAGCGCAAATACCGCACGCTGCGCGCATTGCTGCGCCATAAGAAGACAAGCATCCTCATCACCAATCCGCTGACGTCTTTCTCCTACACTGAGACGATCCGCACGCTGCGGCGCAAGATCGAGCAGCACATGCCAGACGGCGGCAAGACCGTCCTTGTGACGAGCGTGCTCGAAAACGAAGGAAAGTCGACCGTGGCGGTCAATCTGGCGCTTTCGCTCGCACAGAAGCACCAGCGCGTGCTGCTGCTCGACTGCGACCTGCGCAAGCCCGCCTGCTGCAAGATCCTTGACCTTGCGTGGACCGGGAGCGGCACAGCGGACGCTGCGCGTGGCATCACCGAGGCGCAGAAGGCGGTGCGCGCATACGGCGAGGGCCGCTCGCTCGACCTCCTTCTGGAGGCGCGCTCCGTGCACGGCTCGGCGGAGATCGCCGCCTCGGACAGTATGGCCGCGCTGATCGCCTGGGCAAAGGCGCACTATGACGTGGTCATCCTCGATACGCCGCCGATGTCGGCCGGACCCGACGCGGAGTGCCTTGCCGAGCTTGCCGATGCGGCAGTACTGATCGTGCGGCAGAACCAGGCGGAGGCCAAGCGCCTCAACGCCTCGCTCGACGCGCTCTATGCCACGCGCGCGAAGGTGCTCGGCTGCGTGCTCAACGACTGCCGGGAGTCTGCGCTCTCCGAGCAGGGCAACTACCACTATGGCTACGGCTATGGCGGCTACGGCAAATACGGTAAGTACGGCAAGTATGGCAAATACGGCCGTTACGGCGCTTACGGCGCACAGAAGAACGATAAGTGAAGCGGAGAGCGAACAGGGAATGGACAATCAGACGACAAATGAAGTGAAGATCGCAGGCATCGACCTGCACACGCTGCTGTCCGACGGACTGCGCGTACTGCGCCGCACCGCCGCGCTGTTTGCGGCGCTGACGCTGCTGCTCACCGGGGCGCTGTGCCTGCGCGTTTCCCGCTCTTACCGTCCAATGTACCGCGCGAGCGCGACCTTTACGGTATATGTGGCGAACGCGCTCCAGTCGGAGATCCGCAGCTACAATACCGCAACGGCCGAGCAGATGGCCAAGACCTTCCCCTACATCCTCACGAGCGGCGCGCTGAACGAGCGCGTGATGAGCAGCCTTGATATCCCCGCCATGCCGGCGGTATCGGCCTCGGTCTTGAGCAATACCAACATCTTTACGCTGACGGTGACCTCCGCCGACCCTGAGCTTGCCTACGATGTGCTGGAGGCGGTCATCGAATGCTATCCGGATGTGGCGGAGTTCGTGGTCGGGCCGACGGTGATGAACCTGCTCGACGAGAGCGGCGTGCCGCAGGAGCCCTTCAACCACCGCGACTACCGCGCGGCGATCAAGCGCGGCGTGCTGACTGGGGCGTTTTTGTGGGTCGCGGCGGCGCTTGTGCTCGCCTCGCTGCGCTCTACCGTCCACAGCGAGGAGGAGCTGCGCGAGGTGTTGAGCCTGCGCACGCTCGGCGTGCTTCCGGCGGTGAGAGGGCGCGGCAGGGGCCGCGCCGCCTGCCCGCGCTTTGACGGCGGGGCGGAGTATTCCGGCTTTTCCGAGTCTGTGCGCCTTTTGCGTATGCGCACAGAGAAGGAAATGCGCGAGCGGGGCATGAAGGTGCTGCTCGTTTCGAGCGCCACCCCCGGCGAGGGCAAGACCACCGTTGCCATCAACCTTGCCATGGCCCTCGCGGCCCAGGGCAAGCACGTGCTGCTTGCGGACTGTGATCTGCGCAACCCCTCGGTCGCGGGCGGCTTTGGGATGGAAAACGGCAAGGGCCTTACGGAGTATCTCAAGGGAGAGGCCCCGTATCAGGAGATCCTGCGCCAGAGCGAGCAGGAAAACCTCTATCTGGTGCTGGCCGGTCAGCCGACCGCCAACGCCTCGGAGCTGCTGGCGGCGCCCGCGTGCCGCGAGTTTGTCGAGGCCTGCCGCAAGGTGTTCGACGTAGTCATCCTCGACACGCCGCCTGCGGCGCTGCTCGCGGATGCGAGCGAGCTTGCCGTGCTGGCGGACGGCGCGCTGATGACGGTGCGCCAGAACTACGCCTCCCGCTCGCAGATCATGGAAGGTGCGCAGATCCTTTCCGACAGCCACCTGCCGCTGCTCGGCTGCGTGCTGAACTATGCTTCCTCGCGCTCGCCCTACGGCGGGTACTATGGCTATGGCTACGGCGGATACGGCCGGGCCTACGGAGAAAAGAAAGAAAAAGCGGAGTGAAGACCCCTTCGCCGCTGAAAAATGAGGTGATCGACGGTGGAAAAGATGGAAAAGGCGGAAAAGGTGGACAGGACGCTTGAAAAGCGCGAGCTTACACTGATCCTGCTGGATTGGTTTGCGGTCAATCTGTCCGCGCTGGGCGCGCTGCTGCTGCGATTTGAGATGAGCATCGGCACGCTGGCGGAATCCGGCTTTGTGCAGGCCTACCTGAAGACCGCGCCGCTCTATTCGCTGGCCGCGATCGCCCTGTTCATGCTCTGCCGGCTCTATCGCAGCCTCTGGCAGTATGCCAGCATCGACGAGCTGCGCTATATCATCATCGCATCCTGCGCCGCAACGGCGGCGCAGATCGGCATCAGCTCGCTCATGGGCGTTTATCTGCCACGCAGCATGCCCATCTTGAACCTGATGCTCCTCTTCCTTTCACTCACCCTCATCCGCTATTCCTACCGCATCGCGCGGCGGTACCTGCGCAGGAGTGTTGCGGTGCGGCGGCGCACGATGCTCATTGGCGCGGGCGCGGCGGGCGCAATGGTGATGCAGGAGCTCAAGCGCAGCCCGCAGAGCGAAAACGACATCGTCTGCGTGATCGACGACGACCCGGGCAAGAAGCATACACTGCTCTAGGGGGTCAAGGTCGTGGGCGGCCGGGAGTGCATCGAGGAGGCGGTGGCGCAGTACGACGTGTCGGACATCATCTTCGCCATCCCGTCGGCCTCGCGCTCCGATACGCGCAAGATCATCGGCATCTGCCAGCACACAGGCTGCAAGCTCCAGACGCTGCCGGGCCTCTACCAGCTGGCAAGCGGGCAGATCAGCGTCAAGCAGATCCGCAACGTCCGCGTTGAGGACCTGCTCGGCCGCGACAGGGTGCAGACCAATCTTTCGGAGATCGGCGCGTATATCCGCGGCAAGACCGTGCTGGTCACAGGCGGCGGCGGCTCCATCGGCAGCGAGCTGTGCCGCCAGATCGCCTGCCAGCAGCCGGGAAGGCTCATCATTTTTGACATCTACGAGAACAACGCCTATACCATCCAGCAGGAGCTGCGCTATACGCACCCGGAGCTGGAACTGGTGACGCTGATCGGCTCGGTGCGCGACAGGGCGCGCGTGGAGGCGGTGTTTGCGCAGTACCGCCCGCAGATCGTCTGCCACGCGGCGGCGCACAAGCATGTGCCGCTGATGGAGGACAGCCCGAACGAGGCGGTCAAGAACAACATCTTCGGCACGCTCAATACCGCGCGGGCGGCAGATCGTTACGGCGCGGAGGCCTTTGTCCTCATCTCAACGGACAAGGCGGTGAACCCGACGAATGTGATGGGCGCATCCAAGCGCGTGTGCGAGATGATCGTGCAGGTGATGGGCCAGCGCTCCAAAACGCGCTTTGCCGCCGTGCGCTTTGGCAACGTTCTCGGCTCGAACGGCAGTGTGATCCCGCTTTTCAAGGCGCAGATCGAGCACGGCGGCCCGGTGACGGTGACGCACCGCGACATCATCCGCTATTTTATGACGATCCCGGAGGCCGTTTCGCTGGTGCTGCAAACCTGCTGCTATGCAAAGGACGGCGAGGTGTTCGTCCTCGATATGGGCGAGCCTGTCCGCATCGATGACCTCGCGCGCAACATGATCCGCCTTTCCGGCTTTGAGCCGGATGTGGATATTCCCGTGGTCTACACGGGCCTGCGCCCGGGCGAAAAGCTCTACGAAGAGCTGCTGATGAACGACGAGGGGCTCGACAAGACCGAGAACGAGTTGATCTTCATCGGCCACTTCAACGACTTTGACCGCGACACGCTGCTCGCACAGCTTGAGGATCTGTCTGAAGCCAGCAGCCACAACAGCAGCGAGATCCGCGCGCTGCTGCAGCGCATCGTGCCGACCTACCATCCCGCTGAGATGCACCCGCCGCGCAGCGAAGCACCGGAAAAACAGCCTGCGCCAGAGGCGGCGGAGACAAGAGGGCGCGAGCCGGTCCGCATTCCGGCTGCCGCAGTCGGCGCGATCCGCTGAGGATCGGTCGCCGGAGGATAAAGAACAAAAAAGAGACGCTCTCTTTCACGAAGGAGAGCGTCTCTTTGCTTTTTGGGGGAAGATCAAGCGCCGATGATGAGCGGCACGAGCGCCGCGCAGGAAAGGCACATCAGCATACCCGTGCAGAACGAGTAGGCCATGGTCTCGGGATTGCAGTACTTTTCCACAAGCGGCAGGCACAGGTCGGTCGACGCTGTGCCGGGCAGCGTGATGGCCTCGATATAGCCGATCTTGCTGGCGATGAGCGGCAGGAAGATGAGACCCATCGTCTCGCGCAGCACGTTGTGCAGAAACGAGATCGCGCCCGCGACCGCGTGTCCTGCGCCGGAGATGACGCTCGGTGCCATCGTGTACCAGCCGAAGCCCGCGCTGATGGCGAGCCCTTCGCGCAGCGTGACGGGGGAGAGGAGCGCATAGACGACGCCGGCGAGCAGCGAGCCAATCACAGAGAAAATGGGCACGAGCACGACGCCCAGCCCCGCGCCGCGCATGACGCGCACGATGCTGCCGTCAAGTCCCATGCTGAAGCCCACCGAGCCGAGCATGATGCAAAGCCCTATGACGAGCAGGTTGCCGGAGATCTCTTCAAAGCGCTCGGGCGAGATGAGCTGCGGGAGGACAAAATAGCCCAACAGCATCCCGCAGATGACCATGAGGCAAATGATGACCGAGGACTTGATGCCCGTGGTGTTGACCCCGCCGCCGTGCTCCTCGGCGCCTTCTTCCTCTGTACCGGCGGGCAGGGAGTGGCGGTTGAGGTGCACGATCTTGCGCGCGGCAGTCGCGCCGAGCATACTGCCGACGGCGGTGAGCAGTGTGACGAACAACGCCTGCACGCCGATGCTGCCAAGGCTCGACGTCACCTCCTCATCCGCGCCCATGCGCAGACCCATGAGGAAGATGAGAAAATAGATGAACAGATTCGTCAGCGCGTCCAGAAAGTGAAATTTGTCTGCATGGCGGCGCAGCTTGCTTGCAATGAGGTAGCAGGCGATCATAATGGACCAGTAGAGTGCGAGCATTGCCATGAGAGGGAACCATCCTTTCGCCGCGTGGCGGCAAAGATAGAAAAAGGACGGCGCGTGATCCGCGCCGCCCTCTGCTGCTTTGGTAGAATTGGGAAATATCAGGCGAGGGTGTTGACCCAGGCGGAGTATTTGGCGAGGTTTGCGTCGCGCTCCTGCGCGTCCGCACCCTTGGTGAGGATGTAGACCTTGATCTTCGGCTCGGTGCCGCTCGGGCGCACGACGATGTGCGTGCCGTCGCAGAGCTCGAAGCGCAGCACGTTCGAGCCCGAGAGCGCGATCTTCGTGACCTCGCCGCTTGCGGCGTCGCGCGCGGTGCCATCCGAATAATCCTTGTACGTCGCGACCTTGACGCCCGCGATCTCGCTCGGTGGCGTCTCGCGCAGGGACTTCATAAGAGCGGCCATCTTCTCCGCGCCGTCGAGGCCCGGCATGACGAGGTTGTGCGTCTTTTCACCGTACCAGCCGTACTTTTCAAAGAGTGCGTTGAGCGCGTCGAAGAGCGTCATGCCCTGGGAGTAGTACCACGCGGCCATTTCGGTGAGCAGCAGCGAGGCCGTGACTGCGTCCTTGTCGCGCACGTAGTGGCCGATCATGTAGCCGTAGCTCTCCTCGTAGGAGAAGATGACGGTGTTTTTGCCCGCGCCCTCAAGCTCGTTCATCTTCTCGGCCATGAACTTAAAGCCCGTGAACGTGTCGTAGCAGTCGAGGCCGTTCGCCTCCGCGACGGCGCGCGCCATCTCGGTCGTGACGATAGTCTTGAGCGCGGCGGCATTCGCGGGCAGCTTGCCCGCGCGCTTCATCGCACCGATCAGATAGTCGAGCAGCAGCACGCCCGTCTGGTTGCCGGTGACAGGCTCGAACTCGCCCTGCTTGTTGCGCACCATGATGCCGACGCGGTCGCTGTCGGGGTCGGTGCCGAGGATGAAGTCGACGTCGTTCTTCTTGGCGAGGTCAATGGCGAGGTAGAAGCCCTCGGGATTCTCGGGGTTCGGGGACACGACGGTCGGGAAATTGCCGTCGATGACCATCTGCTCGGGTACGCATAAAAGGTGCTTGATGCCAAGACGCGTCAGCGCCTCGGGCACGAGCTTGTGGCCGCAGCCATGGAAGGGCGTGTAGACGAGCTTGAAGTCGTCGGCAACCTTTTTGACGGTCTCATAGTCGTTGACCATGCTCATGACATTTGCCATGAAGCGCTTGTCACAGTCCTCACCGAGCATCGTGATGAGACCCTTGTTAACGACTTCATCGAAGTCCATCGACGTGACGCCGGTGAAAATGTCGATGTGCTCAAGCTCCTTGGCGATCGCGGCGGCGTGCTGGGGCGGCAGCTGCGCGCCGTCGGACCAGTAGACCTTGTAGCCGTTGTACTCCTTGGGATTGTGCGACGCGGTGACGTTGATGCCCGCCTCGCAGCCGTATTCGCGCACGGCGAACGAGAGCTCAGGCGTCGGGCGCAGGGACTCAAAGAGCTTGACGGTGATGCCGTTACCCGCCATGACGCAGGCCGCGGCGCGCGCAAACTCCATCGAGTGGTTGCGGCAGTCCATGCAGATGGCGACGCCCTTTTTCATGGCCTCTTCGCCCTCAGCGCGGATGACGTTGGCAAAGCCCTGCGTCGCCCAGCGGATGACGTGGCGGTTCATGTTGTGCAGGCCCGTGTACATCGTGCCGCGCAGACCCGCGGTGCCGAACTCGAGCGGGCCGTAGAAGCGGGCCTTGATCTCCTTGTCGTTGCCCTCGAGCGCTTTAAGCTCGGCGCGCTCGTCCTCGCTCAGCGCGGGGGAGGCGAGCCACTTTTCATATTCCTTGCGATAATCCATTACGATTCCTCCTCATTCCGGGTTGATTCCTCCACGGGCGCGAGAAGATTCCTCGCGTCCTCGAGCATACTTTCGGGTACATACAACCCCACGCCGCCGCTCGGCGTGCCGAACAGGACCTTGCCGAGCGTGCCGTCCTTGTCGTCGTACTTTTTCATCACGGGGATGCCGTAGGCGCGCAGCATTTCAACGGTCATGCCCGCGGCGTTGTCCTCCTCGGTCGAGTCGGCAAGGAAGGCGGGTTTTTCGGGCGTGCCGTCCGGCCCCTTGGGCCAGCGGTCGACGAGGTCGTGCTTTTCACGGCCCCAGCTCAGCTTGGGAAAGGACATGGTGCTTCCTCCTTACTTATGATAGCGCGTGCCGGCGTCGATCTGGTACGCGCGGTAGAGCTGCTCGAGCAGCATCACCCGCGCCAGATGGTGCGGGAAGGTCATGGGCGACATGGAAAGGCGCAGGTCGGCGCGCTGCTTCACGCGCGGGTGCAGGCCGAAGCTGCCGCCGATGAGAAAGGTCAGCTGCGAAGCGCCCGCGGAGGCGAGCTGCGCCAGCTTTTTCGAGAGGGCTTCGCTGCTCAGCTCCGTGCCCTCGATGCACAGGGCGATGACCGCGCCGCCCTTGGGGAGCTTTTCCTCGATGAGCGCGGCCTCCCTGGCGAGCGCCTGCTCGATCTCGGCGGGGGCGGGCGACTCGGGGAGCTTCTGCTCCGGCAGCTCCACGATCTCCAGCTTGCAGTGGCGCTGTAAGCGCTTTTGATACTCCGCGACGGCTGCCGCGTAGAATGCTTCCTTCAGTTTGCCGACGCAAAGGACGGTGACCTTCTGCATAGATGTACCTCACTCATGGTGTCGCGCGGCGCGACGCCGAGCCGCACGGAAAGTCCCGCGGACTGCAGCGCGCGGGCGACGGCGTACTCTGCCAGCTCGGGCGTGTTGTTCTCCTTGGAAAGGTGCGCGAGCAGGATGTCGCGCGTGCCGCTCTGCACGGCGAGCCGCGCAAATTCCGCCGCCGCGTCGTTGGACAGATGCCCCTCGTCGCCGAGAATGCGGCGCTTGAGGAAATAGGGGTAGGGGCCGTATTGCAGCGTTTCCATGTCGTGATTGGCTTCGAGCAGGAGCGTATCCACGCCCGCGAGCGCTTCACGCGCCGCGTCGGTGACGAAGCCGGTGTCGGTCAGGATGCCGAGCGAGCCGTCGGGAGCGTCGACGCGGTAGCCGACGGGATCCACGGCGTCGTGCGAGGTGGAGAACGAGCGCACGGTGCAGCCCGCGAATTCAAGCGTGTCGCCCGCGGTGAAGGCGACGACGGGACAGGTGAGGATATGGGATACGCCGCGCGTGACATAGATCGGGGCGGCGCTTTTTTTGCTGAGTGTGGCGAGACCGCCGACGTGGTCTGCGTGCTCGTGCGTGATGAATACGGCGGTCAGGTCGCCGAGCGTCCGCCCCAGCGCGCGGAGGGACTGCTCGATGCGGCGGCAGGAGATGCCCGCGTCAATGAGCAGCAGCGTGTCGCCCGCGCACACGAGCGAGCAGTTGCCGCTCGAACCGCTGGCAAGCGTGTAAAATTCCATGGGAAACGGTCCTTTATCTGATCTACTCCCAAGAATACCACAGCGCAGGGGAATAGTCAAAAGAAAAAGTAGTGCAAGTTGCACATATCCTGCGTAAAGATGCCATAAATTTTTTACATATTATTTCTTAACAACTTCTTTACAACAACATCGTTTTTCGGTATACTAAAAATAACAAAACGGAATGAGCTGTTGACTAAATTTTGGAAAGGGGGCGGGGCCATTATGATGGAACCACAGGATAAGTACCGGGAAGTCGAATCCGCGCTGGAGAAATTCTGGGGCGAAGAGGATCTGCTGGTCGGCAAAGGAAAGAGTACGCCTGCGCAGATCGCGCTGCGTTTCCGCAATGCGATGGTCCTGCTGGCGGCGATATTGTTCCTGCTGTCCTTTGCCTCCAACCGCTACCCGATCCTCCGCGCGGTGGGCTATCTCTTCGGCGCCATCGCCTACATTTGCGAGATCATGGTGTTGACGGACTGCTTCAAGGTCAAGATCCCGCACAACGAGCTGTTCATGCCCTACTGCTTCGGCCCGCTCTACCTCATTATGGGCGTGGGCTATCTGGTGGGCTGAGACGATCTGCCGACAAAAAAGCACCGACGAAGGTCGGTGCTTTTCCTTTTGCGGTTCAGCCGATCTGGCGGATGGGCGGCTCGTCGTTTTCCTCCACGCAGTCGATCTTCGCGCCGAGGGCGCGCAGCTTGCCGATGATGTCCTCATACCCGCGCTCGATATACTGCACGTTTGTGATCTCGCTCACGCCGTCCGCAGCGAGCGCGGCGATGAGCATAGCGGCTCCCGCGCGCAGGTCGTAGGCTTGAATGTTGGCGGGGGTGAGCCTTTCCACGCCCTCGACGATGGCGGTGCGGCCCTCGACGCGGATCTGCGCGCCCATGCGCGTGAGCTCGCCGACGTAGCGGTAGCGGCTGTCCCACACGCCCTCGGTGACGGTGCTGGTGCCGCTCGCCAGCGCGAGCACGGTGGTGATCTGCGGCTGCATATCCGTCGGGAAGCCGGGGTAGGGCAGCGTTTTGACGTTGGCGTGGCGCAGCTCGCCGCTGCGGCGGACGATCAGATCGTCGTCCTGCTCCTCGACCTCCACGCCCATCTCCTGCAGCTTTGCGGTGATGCAGTCCATGTGCTTGGGGATGATGCCGCGCACGCGGATCTGTCCGCCCGTGGCGGCAACGGCCGCCATGTAGGTGCCCGCCTCGATCTGGTCGGGGATGATGGCGTAGGCGCCGCCGTGCAGGCGCTCCACGCCCGCGACGCGGATGGTGTCGGTGCCGGCGCCCTTGACGTCCGCGCCCATGGAGTTGAGGAAGTTGGCGAGATCGACGATGTGCGGCTCCTTCGCCGCGTTTTCGATGACGGTCGTGCCGTCCGCCAGAGCCGCGGCCATCATGATGTTCATGGTCGCGCCGACGGAGACCACGTCGAGATAGATGTTCGCGCCCCTCATGCGCCCGCCCTCGGCGGCGGCGCAGATGTAGTCGCCCTCGCGCACGGTCGCACCCATGGCGGCAAAGCCCTTGACGTGCTGGTCGATGGGGCGGGTACCGCCGAAGTTGCAGCCGCCGGGCATGGAGACCTCGGCCTCGCCGAAGCGGCCGAGCAGTGCGCCGATGAGATAGTAGCTCGCGCGCAGCTTGTGCGCCAGCTCCTGCGGGGCGCGGGTGGTGACGATGTGGCGGCAGTCAAGCTCCACGTCGCTGCGGTTGAGCACGCGGACCTTCGCACCGAGCTGCTCGAGGATCTTCAGCAGCACGGTCACGTCGCTGATCTGGGGGATATTCTCGATGCGGCACACGCCGTCCACCAGAAGGGCGGCGGGCAGGATAGCAACAGCGGCGTTTTTCGCGCCGCTGATATGGACTTCGCCGAAGAGCGGAGAGCCGCCCTGAACGATATACTTGGTCATGAGGACACCTCATTGCTTCAATATTTCACAGGAAGAAAAGCGGCCGTGCGGCGCGGGCGCGATGCGCTCCGGATGCCATACGCCGATAGTATTCACATAATACAGCTACAGTATACCAGAAAATCCGGAAAAAGCAATCCCTTTTCTTTTTGATTTATCTTGCAGAACAAACGCATTTTTATGCCGAAACGCGGGAGACCTCGCCGGAAACGATGTTGACATAATAACTGTAAACGTCGGTGTCCACGCGCAGCACGGGCACGAGCTGGAGCGGCGCGGAGGTCGTGCTCTGCACCAGGTAGCCTGCGGAGAGCCAGGTGATCCCGGTGCACACCGCGCCGGAGGCGTTGCGGTAGTCGAGAAAGCGGACCAGGGCGGTCACGGCGTCGAGCGCCGTTTCGCCGCTCTCGCTCGTGTCGATGGGCGGGAGGAAGGTGCCGGTGACCGTGGTGAGGGTGCTGCCGGAGAAGGTGAAGATGAGCGAGGCGTTGCAGACCTCCAGCTCGCCGACGAAGCGCGAGGCGGTGACGACCGTGCGCGCGCCGTCGCTGAGGACATCAAAGGTGCGGTAGCCGAGGGGGACGCAGAGGTCGGCGCAGAATTCCGCGGGATCGTCCACCGCGCGGCTGACGGCGGCCTCCAGCGCGCCGCCGGAGCGGATGAGGCAGGAGCCGCTGTTGAGTCCGTCGGAGCTGTAGTAGCGGTAGATGCCGCCGCCGGAGTCGATGGAGGTGACGGAGCCGATGATGCCCTCGGCAAGCGCCTGCTCGGCAGCGAGGTCGCGCGCGGGCTGAACGCTCAGCACCGTGTCGGGCAGACCGTCGAGCAGCGCGCTGTCGAAGGCGATGCCGTCGGCGTTAAAGAGCGCGGTGAGCTGCGCGACGGAGCGCTCGTGGGCGGCGTTCTCCTCCGCGCGGCGGGAGAAGAGGAGGACGAGCAGGAAGGTGTTGGCGAGCAGCAGAATGAGAATAACGATGTTTTTGAGCCGTGCGGTGTTCATGGCGTCCTCCTTTCCGAAAGAGATCAGTCGGCGATCCAGCTCGCGCCGACGCTGTCGCCGTAGGAGTCAATGTAGGCGACGGTCAGCTCGCAGCCGGGGTAGCGCTGCGCGATGGCGCGCGAGAGCGCGAGCGGCAGCAGCAGGGAATCGCGCTCGGTGAGCGTGTAGCGCCGCAGGCGCAGGGAGAAAGCGGTGATGCTCTGCCCCTCGATGCGAACCTCGGCAGCGTGGGAGCCGTCGGCGAAGCGGATGGGCGTGCCGCCGGCCATATAGTCGAAGAAAACAGTCGCGCCGTCGTCATCGGACTCGATGCCGCTGAGGAAAAGCGCGGCATCGCCGATGCGGCCCTGTGTGAGCGCGCCGATCAGACCGCGTGCGGCGGCACAGAGCTCGGCGCGGGAGATGTGCGCGGCGTCCGCCGCGGCGACGGCAAAGAGGGAGCCGTCCTCCGCCGCTCCGCCACTGTAGGAGAGCATACCGTCCGGATGAAGGTAGAGCTTGCGCTGGCCCTCGATGACGACCTCCGTGCCGGAGGATTCGACGTAGCGGTCCTTGGTGTGAGGGTTGAACTCGGCGCGGCGCAGCAGCTCCTCCGAGGGGTAATCGCTCAGGGCGTTCGCGGCGGAAAGCTCACGGCGCGCGCTCACGCTGTCGAATACGAGCGTGTAGGGCGAAAGAGAGGTGTATCCCTCGCCGAGCGAGCGGGCAAAGTCGGCGTTGCCGCCGTCCTGCGATTCAAGGTAATCCCTGACTGACGCGGCGCTCACCGCGGTCGAAAAGCGGTAGACGCCCTGCTTCGTGTCCTGCAGGTACAGCGTGGCGGTGTCCTCGCCGTCAAGGCCCAGAAGGCAGCGGCGCACGTCGAGCTGCCGCGCGGTGGGGGACTGCACGCCCAGCCGCGCCGAGAGGACCTCAAGCGGCAGGTCGCAGGCGAAGGCGAAGTAAAGACCGGAGCCGTCCAGCGCCGAGAGGAAGGTGTTCTCAGAAACGGACGAGATGCCGCGGGCCGAACCGATGGCCTCGCCGAGAAACGAGCCGACGGTCTCAAAGGCGTCATCCGCGGTCGTCAGCGCGTCCAGCCCGCTGCGGATGAAGTCGTTGCTCTGCACGATGCGCACCGGCACCGCGAGCGCGGCGAGGGAGTCCGGTTCTTCCGCGGCGGAGGTCTGCCGGTCGGTGAACCAGCCGCGCACGGTCGAGGCGATCGTCGTATCGCCCGCGTCGCCGAACAGCGGCGTCTGCACGAGCAGAAAAAGGAAGGAGAGCGAGAGCACGGCGATGGCGAGGTTTTGCAGCCGGTCGAGGAGCTTGGCTTTCTTATCCATTGCCGCCCTCCTGCGCGCCGCTCACCTCGCTCTGGCGGATGGGCAGCTCGAGCCGCACGGTCGTGCCGGGGCCCTCACGGTCCACGAGGGAGAGGGTGCCGTTATGGCGCTGGACGATCTCGGTGGCGATGGACAGGCCGAGACCCGTGCCGCCGGATTCGCGCGAGCGCGCCTTATCGACGCGGTAGAAGCGCTCGAAGATGCGGCTGCGGTCGGCCTTCGGGATGCCGATGCCGTCGTCCGCGACCTCCATCCAGACCCTCTCGCCCACGGTGCCGGCGGTGACGCGGATGTGGCCGCCGTCGGGCGTGTACTTCACGGCGTTGCCGAGCACGTTGAGCATGACCTGCTCGATGCGCCCGCGGTCGCCCATGATCATGGGGAGATCATGGTAGTCGTGCGTCAGCTCGTGGCCGTGGCGGCGCGCCTCCAGCTCGATGGAGCGCAGCACGGAGTCGATGGCCGCGCCGAAGTCGAAGCGCGCCATGTTCATCTCGCTTCGCCCGCTGTCGAGCCGCGAGAGCGTGAGCAGGTCCTGCACGATGTGGGTCATGCGGTCGGACTCGTTGATGACGATGTCGAGGAAGCTGTTTTCCAGCTCGCGCGGCAGCTCGTCGCCCGCGTCGCGGATGGTCTCGGCGTAGGAGCGGATATTCGTGAGCGGGGTGCGCAGCTCGTGGGAGACGTTCGCCACGAACTCGCGGCGGCGCTCCTCGGCCTTGCGCTGCTGCGTGACGTCATGGAGCACGACGAGCACGCCGCCGCGCTCTTCATCGGAAAAGGGCGCGAAGTACAGCTCGACCGTGCGCTCGCCGACCGTCAGCTCGGAGGCGACAAAGTCGCTGCGCTGCATGGCCATCACCTTTTCAAAGGGGCACAGCGGCTCGAAGAGGTCGGCGTAGACGCACTCGTCCGCGCTGCGCTCCAAAAGCTCGCTCGCGGCGGGGTTGCAGTGGATGAGCGCGCCGTCGCGGTCGTAGGCGACCACGCCGTCGGTCATGTGGAGAAAGAGCGTGTCGAGCTTGTTGCGCTCGTCCTCCACCGCCTCGAGCGTGGAGTGCAGCACGCTTGCCATGTCGTTGAACGTGGTGGTGAGGATGCCGATCTCGTCGGTGGAGTCGACCTCGAGCTTTTCGCTGAAGTCGCCGCTTGCCACGCGCTCGGCGCCCTCGGTCAGCTTTTCGATGGGATTGATCATCGTTTTGCTCAGCAGGAAGCTCAGCAGCACGGAGATCAGAAGACCCACGAGCAGCGCCTGCAGAATGATGATGAGCAGCTCGCTGTTGAGGCTGGAGACCGTGCTGCGGTTGTCGCGGATGTAGATGATATAGCTGTTGTCGCCGCCGGAGATGGGGATGGCAACGTCCATGTAGCCGGCCGCGATGTCGCTCTCGTCGCCGACCTGTCCGTTGCGGGCGGTGAGGAGATTCGCGGTCTGCTCGAGCTTTTCGCCGCCGAGCTCGTCGCTCGCGGCGAGGCATTCGCCGCTCGCGGCGTCGAGAATGTAGTAGTTGCGGCTGCGCGAGTCGATGCCGAGCGTACCGGAATAGGTCTCGAGCATGGACTGCATGACCGCCACGCCGCCCTCCTGCGCGGCCTCGGCGCGCAGGGAGTTGACGAAGTCGGCGTTGCTCTCGCCGAAGGTCTCGCCCATCTGCGAGTAGAAGTCGTCAATGTAGAAGTTGGTCACGCTGGTCATCAGGAACGCGCCCACCACCGCCATGAGCGAGGTGATGAGCAGCAGCATGATGAGCACTAATTTCATGTGCAGCGAGCGGAACACGGCAAAGCCTCCCTTCTGTCCGGACGGGGAAGATCACAGCGTGGAATAATAGTAGCCCACGCCGCGGCGGGTGAGGATGTAGCGGGGCGAGGCGGGATCGTCCTCGATCTTCTCGCGCAGGCGGCGGACCGTCACGTCCACGGTGCGCACATCGTCGCCGACGTAGCCGTAGTTCCATACCTGCTCCATCAGATCCACGCGGGAAAAGACCTTGTCGGGGTGGCTGGCGAGGAAGGTCAAAAGCTCGTACTCGCGCTGTGTCAGCTCGATGGGGCGGCCGCTTTTGTAGACCTGAAAATTCTCGGTGTTGATCGTCAGGGCGCCGCCGGCGCTCATGCCGCTCTCGGCGGCTGTGCCGGAGACCATCGCCGTGCGGCGGATGTTCGCCTTCACGCGGGCCATCAGCTCGCGCATGGAAAAGGGCTTGGTGATGTAGTCGTCCGCGCCGATCTCCAGACCGAGGATCTTGTCCT
>OLGA01000053.1_pt1 | contig 90543 bp, 84 predicted proteins | sample 1604881 | NCBI WGS metagenome assembly OLGA01 (sample SAMEA3888896, study PRJEB22519) | human gut metagenome | biome: human gut; feature: human-associated habitat; material: faeces | place: Denmark | collected 2009 | reverse complement strand
GCACGTTTGCGAGCCGAAAAGTATTTTCTCCGACGCACATGTCGCCGGAGAAAATGGTTAACACTCTATTTGCGCCTGCGGGCGCAAACTCTGCGAGGCTTTTTCGACAGACTGAAGCCCTTGGGAATACTTGCGTATTCCCAAGGGCTTCGGCAAATTTTTATTTACATCAGTTTCCGGAACAGCTCCGTCATATCGGCGACGCTCGTATCCTTGGGGTTGCCGGGGCGGCAGGCATCGGCGTAGGCGCTCTCCGCGAGGAAAGGCAGGTCCTCTTCCTTCAGCGCTTCCAGCTTCTCGGGGATGCCGACATCCTTGGAGAGCTTCTTCACGGCATCGACCGCGGCCTTGCGGTACTCGGCCTGGGTCATCGAATCGACACCCTCCACGCCCATGGCGCGCGCGATCTCGCGGTACTTCTCGCCGGTGCAGTCGGCGTTGTATTCCATGACGATCGGCAGCATCATCGCGCAGGCGACGCCGTGCGGCGTGTCATACACAGCGCCGAGGGTATGCGCCATGGAGTGCGCGATGCCGAGACCGACGTTCGAGAAGCCCATACCGGCAATATACTGACCGAGAGCCATGCCCTCGCGACCTTCCTTCGTGCCCTTAACGGCGTCGCGCAGGTGAGCGGAGATGAGCTTGATGGCTTCAAGATGGAACATGTCGGTCATCTCCCACGCAGCCTTCGTGGTGTAGCCCTCGATGGCGTGGGTCAGCGCGTCCATGCCGGTGGAGGCGGTGAGACCCGCAGGCATGGAGCTCATCATCTCCGAATCGACGATCGCAACGATGGGCATATCGTGAGGATCGACGCATACGAACTTGCGCTTCTTCTCCACATCCGTGATAACGTAGTTGATGGTGACCTCGGCGGCGGTGCCGGCGGTCGTCGGGATGGCGATGATCGGCACGCAGGGTTTCTTTGTGTCCGCCACGCCCTCCAGAGAGCGCACGTCGGCGAATTCGGGGTTGTTGATAATGATGCCGATGGCCTTGGAGGTATCCATGGGCGAGCCGCCGCCGATGGCGATCAGGTAATCCGCACCGGCGGCCTTGAACGCGGCGACGCCGTCGGTCACATTCGCAATGGTGGGATTGGGCTTTATATCGGAGAATATCTCATAGCTCAGTCCGGCGGCATCCAGCACATCGGTCACGCGGGCGATAACGCCGTGACGCAGAAGAGTGGGGCCGCAGCAGATAAGCGCCTTTTTCAGGCCGCGGGACTTGACTTCGGCGGGCAGCTCCTGGATGGCGCCTGCACCGTGATATGAGGTCTGGTTAAGCATGATTCTGTTTGCCATAGTAATGTTTCTCCTTTCGTGATATGAAAAGCAACCTATTACTCATTGTGCCCTTGTTAATCAACACTTTCGAGCACGATTACATTTTAATGCGCCATATACCGCTTGTCAACACAAATACTCGCCAAAAATTGCCTCCTTTTGCAGAAATGCATCGGCAAACTGGCGAATCTTCGATCCATTTTATTTCATGCGCACAGGTGTTCCGCACCGCGTGCTTCTTCCCTATCGTCATTTCGCTGCGGAGCAGTTTCCCTATGAGATCAAGCCGAACGGCAAAAGGATCGCCGAGTGGCTGGCCATCCGGCGCGTTATCTATTTGCGATCTTCTCTTCCGAAATTATGTAAACTTTATGAGTATAAAAGTCTGCGCAGAGAATGGTTTTCTGCGCAGATTTTTATATTATGTTAATAAAATTATGTTTACTGTATTATGTTAATTACAGGATAAATCCCCCGTCCACAGTGAGCACCTGTCCGGTGACGAAGCTTGCGTCGTCGCTCGCGAGGTAGGAAACTGCGGCGGCGATGTCCTCCGGCCGTCCGAGACGGCGCAGCGGCGTTTCCTCGGCAAGCTGCGGCAGCACCTCGCTCGGCAGGGCATCCAGCATGTCGGTTTTTATTACGCCGGGCGCAACGCAGTTGACGCGGATGTGCGTGGGCGCAAGCTCGGCGGCCAGTGAGCGCGTGAGCGCGATGAGCGCGGCTTTTGTGGCGGAGTACGTCACCTCGCAGCTTGCGCCGCGCAGCCCCCACATGGACGAGACGTTCACGATGCAGCCCGCGTGCTCGCGGAGCATCGGCGGCAGGACAGCCTGGATGGTGTGGAACGCGCCGTCGATGTTCACGCCGAAATAGCGCCGCCACATCTCCTCCGTCACGTCCTGAAAAAGCGCCTGCCCCGCGACGCCCGCGTTATTCACGAGAAGGCTCACAGGGCCGAACGTATCCTCCACGCGGCGCACCATATTCTCTACCTGTGCGCGGTCGGCAACGTCCGCCTGAAACGCGGCGGCGTGCAGTCCCTCGGCGGCAAGCTCCGCCACGAGCGAGTCGGCGCAGTCCTGCCGGACATGGTAGTTTACGGCAACGGTATAGCCCTCATGGGCAAGACGGCGCGCCGTCGCGCGGCCGATGCCGCGGCTCGCGCCGGTGATAAGTGCGATCTTTTCCATTTCGTTTCCTCCCTGTGATATGCGTTTATTGTACCGCAGCAAAGAGCGGAATACAAGTCACTGCTCGCTCTCCGTCTCGTATTCCCCGGTCTCCTTCTCGCCGAATTCCCGTGCCGTTTCCGCGACGACGGCCTCGTACCCGGTGAGCGCGGCGAACGAGGAAAACTGCGCCGCCCGGTCGCGCCGCGGCATGGGCGGATGTACGTCGGAAACATGGTGCGGCAGGGCGATAATATCATCATAGTCGTGGCATTTCTCGCGCTTCATGCCCGGTGTCCTCCGATCTGTTTATTCCGCTCGCGCGTCGTTGCGCCCTCTTCGAGATTCATGCCCTTTAGTATGGCGTTGCTGCCGTAGCGCCGCTGGATGGCAAGAATGGCTTCCTGCCGCCGGCGTTCGCGCTCGCGCGCCTTCTGCTCCGCGCCGGGTGCGCACGGCTTCTCCTCCGCAGCGGAAAAGAGATCCATCTGCTCGCCGCTCTCGGCGGCGCGGGGGATCTTATTCTCCGACAGGACGCGGTTCGCCGCGACCGTCACGCGGCGGACAAGAAGGTTTTTGTCCGTAATGCGGTCGTAGAGCGCCATGACCGCGTCCGTGATCTCGCGCGTGGAGGACGAGTAGCCCGTGAGATTCGCCGTTCCGTGGCCATGCTTCGGCACACGGCGGCCATAGCGGTCTACATGCGTTTCACCGGCGTACTCCGCGGCGCGGGCGGGGTCGGAGAGATTTTCGATGTCGTACCCGATCGTGAGCGTGAGCTGGTCGGTGCACAGGCGCTTTTTCACGAGATCAAGCACGAGAAGGTCGGTCATCTCGCGCACGATGAGCTTTGCCTTGTGCCAATCGTACGGCTCCTGCAGCACCTGCCCGGAGCTGATGCTGTTGGAGTCCGGCCGGTAGGCGCGGATATCCGCGATCGTGCACGGCTCCCAGCCCCAGGCGTGGTCAATGAGAAGCTCCGCCTGCACGCCGAACGTTTTATAGAGCAGTTCCTCGTTATAGAAATTCCCGCTCTTTCCGAGCGAGCAGCGGGCAATATCGCCCATCGTGTGCATTCCCAGGGCTTCCAGCCGCCGCACCGTGCCCGCACCGACACGCCAGAAATCCGTGAGAGGCCGGTGGCCCCAGAGATTGCGGCGGTAACTCATTTCGTCAAGCTCCGCAATGCGCACGCCGTCACGGTCCGGCGGGATGTGCTTGGCTTCAATGTCCATTGCGATCTTGCAGAGATAGAGATTCGTCCCGATGCCCGCCGTGGCGGTGATGCCGGTCGTATGCAGCACCTCGCGCAGGATCTTCCGGCAGAGATCGTGCGCCGACATGCGGTACGTGGGCAGATAATCGGTCACATCCATAAACACCTCGTCAATGGAGTAGACGTGGATATCCTCGGGCGCTACGTAGTGCAGATAAATGTTGTAGATTCCGGCGCTGTAGCGCATGTAGTGCGCCATGTGCGGCGGCGCTACGACATAATCCAGCTCCAGCGCAGGGTTTGCCGCAAGCTCCGGCGCGCTGCACGATTTTCCGGTGAACGCATGGCCCGACGCGGCGGCGCGGCGCGCGGCGTTGATTTTCCGCACCGCCTCCACGACCTCAAAAAGCCGGGCGCGGCCCGGAATGCCGTAGGCCTTGAGCGCCGGAGACACCGCAAGGCAGATCGTCTTTTCCGTGCGGGTCGGGTCCGCCACAACAAGATTCGCCGTCATCGGGTCAAGACCGCGCTCCATGCACTCCACCGAGGCATAGAACGACTTGAGATCGATGGCAAGATATGTCCGCTCTCCCATGGCGCACCTCCTTCGCGGTTGGCTTTTCTCCATTATATTAGCTTATTGAGCGAATTTCAAGAGGAAGGTTTTGCGGCAGCATTGTGCATTTATGCAAAACTCCCCGACGCCAGAGGCGTCGGGGAGAAAAGATGTAATCGGATTATCCCTTCGGCAGAAAATCCAGCCGGACGATCTGCATTTCGGCATAGGAAAAGCCGCCTTGCGGCAACCTTTTCCCTATAGAGCATTGTGCTGTGATCATAGCGTCTACCCGTAAAAAAGGCGACGGCTTTTGCCGGAAAACTCAAAGAAGTCCGAGCAGAAGCTCCGCGACGAACGCCACGCCGCAGCACGAGGCCGCCACGGTGATCAGTCCGCCGCCGCGCCAGGCGATAAGGATCCCGGCCACGAGCGCCGCAGCGCCGGCGACAGGCTGCTCCGTTGCCTGCACGATGGCGGGGAACGTCATCACCGCGAGCGTCACATACGGCACATAGTACAGGAACGAGCGGAGGAACCGGCTGCGGATGGGCTTTCGGATGAGCGTGAGCGGCAGAACGCGGACAAGGTATGTAACGACCGCCGCCGTCAGGATGGAGAGGAGCGTTTTTGTCATGCCGCCGCCTCCTCTTCCGCCGGGCGCGGGAACAAAACAGCCGCAAGCGCCGAAATGACGACCGTGAGAATGATCGTCCGGTTGCCGGAGGAAAGATCCCGCAGCGCCGGCAGAAAGGCGAACGCCGCGCTCGCGGCAAAGGCCGAGAGCACGCAGCCGAGCACCACGCGGTTTTCCTTCGCCGGGGGGACGATGATGGCGAGGAACATGCCGTAAAGCGCCACGCTCAGCGCGCTCACGATGCGTGCCGGGAGAAGGTTGCCCATGAAGATGCCGAGCGCCGTTCCAGCCGCCCACATGGGGATGGAGGCGGTCATCGCGCCGTAGAAATACCGCGGCTCCACGCAGCCCGGCCGGGCGATCGTGATGCCGAAGAGCTCGTCGGTCACATCAAAGCCGATGAAAAACCGGTGGTAAAACGGCATATCGAGGCTCATGCGCTGGCTGAGCGCGCAGCTCATAAGGAGATACCGCGCGTTGATGATGAGCGTTGCGAGAGCGATCTCCACACAGGCAGCGCCGCTGCCGATGAGCGTGAAGAGGGCGTACTCGCCCGCCGAAGCGTTGCAGAGAAGGCTGGAGAGCAGTCCCTGCGTTACGGTGAGTCCGGCATTGCGCGCGGCGATGCCGAGGGAAAACGACACGGCAAAATAGCCGAGACCGATGGGAAAGCCGTCGCGCAGGCCTTCAAAATAGACGCTGCGGCGGCTGTTGTAATGCGTTTGCTTCATAGCGGCTTCTTTCTTAAGGTAATAGGGATACAAAGAGAACTTGTACCACATTTGCCCCGCTCTGGCAAGGACTTTTCCGAAAGAAGCGAAGAAAATCCGTTTCTGCTTATTCGTTCCGGTCTTTGATCTGCCGGTACCGGCAGAAGAAGCGGGCAAAGAAATAGATATACAGCCCCACAATTATGCCGAGCAGCGCGGCGAGAACGCTTTCTCCCTTCTATATATTGCCGCGATGCTATTTGTCAACCCCTTTTCGCGCCTTGACAGGGTGTGTATAATAATTTTATAAAGAAAGAGGAGTGGATACCATTGAACAGCCCCCGGCAGAAGAGCGAGCGCACGCTCGGCATTCTGTGCATTCTATGCGCGGCATTCTGTTTTTCACTGATGTCGCTTTTTGTCCGGCTCGCCGGAAACATTCCCACGATGCAGAAGATCTTCTTCCGGAATCTGGTGGCGGCGATTGCCGCATTCGTGATCCTCGCGCGCGAGGGGCAGGGCTTCCGCATCCATAAGGGCTGTCTCGGCGGCCATCTGGCACGGAGCATCACCGGTATGCTCGGCATGGTCGCCAATTTCTGGGCCATCGATCACATCGGCATGGCCGACGCCAATATGCTCAACAAGCTCTCGCCGTTTTTCGCCATCCTCTTTTCCATATTCATTCTGCGCGAGTACCCGAAGAAGGTGGACATTCTCAGCGTTCTGGCGGCGTTTATCGGCGCGGTATTCGTCGTCCGTCCCACGGCGGGCATTGCGAGTCTTCCCTCGCTCGCCGGCGTGCTGGGCGGTCTCGGCGCGGGCGCCGCGTACACGTTCGTCCGGCAGATGAGCCGCAAGGGCGAGCGCGGGCCGGAGATCGTGATGTTTTTCTCCGCGTTCACCTGCGTCTGCGCCATCCCGTTCTTCGCTTTCAACTTCCAGCCGATGAGCGCGAAGCAGTGGCTCTTTCTGCTGCTGGCCGGCTGCGCCGCGGCCGGAGGGCAGCTTTCCATTACCGCCGCGTACCGCCACGCCCCGGCGAAGGAGATATCCGTGTTTGACTATTCGCAGATCGTCTATGCGGCGCTCTGGGGCTTTCTCGTCTTCGGCGAGATCCCGGACGCGCTGAGCTTTGTCGGCTATGCGATCATCATCGGCGCGGCGGTGTTCCGCTGCATTTTCAATCTGCGCGCGGATAAAAAGGCCGCCGCAGAAAAGGCCTGATCTTCCAGGAGAGCGTATCACGCGGATACGCTCTCCTGTTTTTCGGAATGTTTTTATCGTTATTCGATAATTTTATATTGACTTTCAGATTTCTGTATGATATTCTCCGCTCATGGAGGCGATAGCATGAAACAAAAACTTACCTCGCCGGGCGTCGCCCGGTTCACCAAAGCTCTTCTGGACATTCTCTTTTATGCCGGCATCGCCGTAACGGTCTCTCTGCCGTGGACGATGCGGTGGGCGGCGCGGTTTTATCCCTCGTTCGCAGCTCGGCTCACGCTGCACACGACGCTCTTCCTGCTCGCCGGGGTGTGCGCGGTGCTGATCCTCTTCGAGCTGCGGCGGATGCTCAAGACCGTTGTCTCCGGCGACTGCTTCGTGCGGCAGAACGTTTCAAGCCTGTGCCGCATGGCGTACTATGCCTTTGCGATCGCGGCGCTCATGGCGGTGCGGCTCATCGTGCTCTTCACGCCGGGGATGCTCGCCATCGTGTGCGTGTTTCTGCTGGCGGGTCTCTTCTCGCTCGTGCTCGCGCAGGTGTTCGACCGCGCCGTGAGCTATAAGCAGGACAACGATCTCACGATCTGAGGTGGAAGCATGATCGTAGTAAATCTCGATGTAATGATGGCAAAACGGAAGATCGGGCTGGGCGAGCTGGCCGAGAAGATTGACATAACTATGGCGAATCTCTCCGTTTTGAAGAATAACAAGGCCCGCGCCGTGCGCTTTTCCACGCTGGACGCGCTCTGCCGGGCGCTGGACTGTCAGCCGGGCGACATTCTCGCCTGGGAACAGGACAAGGAGGAAGACGATGGATTCTAATTCGGAATCGGTGTGGTACGGCGCGCCCCCCGCGCCGGAGACCATAAGCGCGCCGGAGCCGCAGCACGAGGACGAGCGCCATGTTCGTCTGCGGACGGACGCCCGGTATTTTCTGCTGCTCTCGCTCGCGCTGGGCGCGGTGTTCGCGCTTCTTTTCGTGAACGCCTACGCGCTCGGGCTCAACGCGGCGCTGCTCGCCGCGGCGATGGCGACGGCAACGCTTCTCGCGCTCGGCAAGCTCGGCCTGCGGGAGAGAAAGCGCGATATTTTCTGGTCGGTCTCTCTGGTTTTGCTCGGCCTTTCGATTGCATGGACCGCAAACCATATGACGCAGAACGTGAGCTTTCTCGGCATGTTCATCGCCGAGCTGCTCTGGCTGATGAACGCCTTTGCGGATATCCTTTCGTGGCGCTTCGGGCGCGTCGTTTCCGGCGGCTTCCGGCTCATCGGGCGGATCATCACACACCTGGGAGAGCCGTTTCGCCATCTGGCCGCGCTGCGCCGTGGCGGTAAGAAAACTGCGCAGAGTATCCTTCTCGGCATCGTGATCGCCGTGCCGCTTCTCTGGATCGTCGTATCGCTGCTTGCGAGCGCGGACGCCGCATTCGGCGCGCTCATGGAGCGCATGTTCGGCTCTTGGAGCATTTCCAAAACCGTTCTGACGGTGATCCGCGCGATTTTCTATACGCTGATCCCCGCTTTGATCTTCTACAGCGCACTCGCTGCGCAGACCGAGCGCAGCGATTTTCCGGCGAAGGAAAAACGCCGCGCGAGCGCTCTTGTCGCGGTGACGTTCACCGGCGCGCTGGCGGTCGTTTACGCCGTGTTCTGCGGCATCCAGATTGCGGTGCTGTTCGCCGGGGACGTTTCCGCGCTGCCGAAGGGCATGACGTATGCCGAGTATGCCCGCGAGGGCTTTTTCCAGCTGCTGCTCGTGAGCGGCATCAATGTTGTGCTCATCATTACGGCGCAGCGCCGGTTCGTATCAAGCAAGGCGCTCCGGGCGCTGCTCGTATTTCTCACAGCGTGTACGTATCTCATGGAGGCTTCGAGCGCGATGCGCATGATGCTCTATGTAAACGCCTATGGGCTCACCTATCTCCGGCTGCTGGTGCTGTGGTTTCTTTCGCTGCTCGCGCTGGTCCTCGGCGCGGCGGTGTACACGGTGTTCCACGAGGATTTCCGGCTGTTCCGGTTCACGCTCATCGTTTGCATGGCGCTCTGGCTCGTGTTCGCCTTTGCGCGGCCGGACGCGATCGCAGCGCGGTATAACCTCGCAAAGCACGGTCTGGACGATACAACGGAGGCAGAGATCGCCTATGAATGCTCCAGCGACGCGACCGGCGCGCTGCGTCCCTATTTTGCGGACATTGCCGAGCGCGGCGAGGGCACGACGATGTATCTCAACCTCACGATCTCCGTGATCCGGGAGTATTCCGAGCGCGGGGTGCGCAGCTTCAATTTCTCCGTATGGGAGGCCATGCGGACGGCGGAGGATTTTATCGATGCATACACCTGACGGCATTCTCATGTACCCTGTAGCGCATATCCGCTCGGATTTCCCGACGAAGTTCGGCATTCCCAAGCAGAGCGGACTTTCCCAGGCGCTCGAAGCGCGGGTAGTATTCTGCCCGGAATACCGCAGCGCGGACGCCGTGCGCGGGTTGGAGGAATTTTCCCATATCTGGCTTCTCTGGCAGTTTTCCGCCGCGGTGCGCGAGGGCGAGACGTTCTCCCCCACCGTGCGCCCGCCGCGGCTCGGCGGCAACAAGCGCGTCGGCGTGTTTGCGAGCCGCAGCCCCTTCCGCCCGAACCACATCGGTCTCTCGTGCGTGAAGCTCGAGCGCATCGAATGTACGGACGAAGGGCCGGTGCTCGTTGTGCGCGGCGCCGATCTTATGGACGGCACGCCCATTCTCGACGTGAAGCCCTATCTTCCCTATGCCGACAGCCGCCCGGACGCGGCCGGCGGATTTACCGACGCCGTTTCCGCGCGGGTGCTCCATGCGGAAATTCCGGAAGAGCTGCTGCGGCGTGTGCCGGAGGAAAAGCGCGAACCGCTGCGCGAGGTTTTGGAGCAGGACCCGCGCCCGTCGTATCAGGACGACCCGGAGCGCGTTTACGGCTTCGGCTTCGCCGGTATGGAAGTACGCTTCCGCGCATCAAACGGCGTGCTGACCGTGCTGGACATTCAGAAAGAGGAATAAAAAGACCCCGCCCCGCAAGGCGAATGTCTCCCCTTTGTCCGGCTGCACGGCAAACGAAACGGCGCTCTCCCGCGTCTTTCTATGGGAATGATCCCCGCCGCAGAGCGCAGCGCAAATGCGGCGTACCACAAATAAAATTTTGCAAGGATAGTTGGTTTGGATCCATTATCGGAAGCACGGGTTTGCGGAAATCGGGGAAATGTGCGGCATTGGGATCGTTGCCGTATATGATATATGAATTGTAAGGAGAGGTACGGCATGGATATAAAAGCCTTCTGGCGGGCGGTTCTCGCGCAGGACGAGCCGGAGATTCGAACATATTTCGCCCCGGACGCCTATGTGAACTGGCACTGCACGAACGAGCATTTCACGGTGGATGAATTCATCACCGCCAACTGCGAGTATCCCGGAGAATGGGACGGGGTCGTGGAACGGATCGAGACGCTGGGCGGCCTTACCGTTACGGTTACGCGCGTTTATCCGAAGGATCGGAGCTGCTCGTTCCATGTGACATCTTTCCTCCGGACGGAAAACGACAGGATCGTATCACTGGATGAATACTGGGCCGACGACGGCAGCGCGCCGCAATGGAGAATCGATAAGCACATCGGGATACCCATTGTGATTGATTCCATTGAAGCGCACAAATTTGCATCCGATCACAGAGATAAATTATTGAAAGATTGAAAATGCGGATGCTTTTCCTGTCTGGAAATATTTGACCCGAAGGAGATCCAAAGCTGGATCAAGGACACGTCCGGCACTGCGCTTTGTCCGTATTGCCGGGTCGATGCCGTTATTGGTGAACACAGCGGCTATCCGATTACCAAAGAATTTTTGAAGAAAATGCAGCAGTATTGGTTTTAGCTGCACAAAGCTTTTGTTTCTCGTGCGACACCCCCGGCGTGACTTTGCAGTCACGCCGGGGGGGTCGTTTCTTTATTTTGTCTGCGTAACGGCGAAGCCCTTGCCCGTCCACTCGACGCTCACCGTCCCGCCGTCGGTGCGGAATACCTCCGTGCCGGCGGCGGCGAGCGCTGCGAGGAGCTTATCCTCGATCTCCTCCGCCGGAGAGACTGTCGCCGCGGCATAGCGCGGCGTTGTCTGCGCGATGAGCTTTAAAAGCGGTTTATTGCCGTCGCCGTGGTGCGGAAGCTTGATGAGCTCATAGCTTTCGAGCGCGGCGTCGAGAAACTCGTTCAGGCGATTTTTCTTCGCGTCGCCGAGGAGGAGGAAGCTCGTTTCACGCCATGTGACGGTCGTGACGAGGGAATTGTTGTTGTCGTCGCCGTAGTCGATGTCGGGCGGGTCGAGCGTAAACGAGACGTTTTCTGTCTCAACCGTATAGTTCTCCGTCAGGCGGCGGAACGGCGTATTCCGCTCTTCCGCGGCGCGCTTGAGCAGCGTGAGATACATGGAATTCTCTTCGTAGTCCGGGCCGAGGATCTGCCCCACCGGATAAGCGCGCACGAGCGCCGCCGCGGAGCCGATGTGATCCTTGTCATAATGGCTGAGCACGAGATAGTCGATGCGCTGCACGCCGCGGCGCTCAAGCGCGGCGCAGATGGAATCAAAATCGTCCTCGTCGGCAGCGTCGTTCACGACCGTCACGCCGTCCATGCATACGATGATGCAGTCGGATTTGCCGGTATCGAGAATGTCCAGAGAGAATGTGCCGCCGTCCGTCTCCGGCGCGGCAGCGCCGCACGCGCAGAGCGAGAGCAGCGCGCAAAGAACCAAAAGTGCGGCAAGGCATCGTTTCATGGGATGTATCTCCTCTTTCTTCGGCGGGAATCACGGTTTACTTTTTCCTCCGCCGGAAGTATAATCAGAATAATAGAACGTATTTCGGAGGAAACACCATGGAGCTTGTCGTAAAACACTATTCCGAGCTGACGGCGGACGAGCTGTACGACATTCTGCGCGTGCGCGTGCTGGTCTTTGTCGTGGAGCAGAAATGCCCCTACGAGGAGGTGGACGGGCGCGACAGGCAGGCGTACCATGTGTTTCTGCGCGACGAGACCGGCATCAAGGCGTATCTCCGCGTGCTCGACCGGGGCGTTTCGTTTGAAGAGGTGTCCATCGGCCGCGTGCTGACGACCGAGCGCCGCCGCGGCTACGGCCACAAGATCCTCGACGCGGGCATCGCCGCGGCGCGGGAAAAGTATGGTGCGGAGACCATCCGCATCGAGGCGCAGACCTACGCCCGGAAGCTCTACGAGGATCACGGTTTCCGGCAGGACGGCGAGGAATTTCCGGAGGACGATATCCCCCACATCCCGATGATCTGGCACGCGCCGAAAGACTGATCCATGATGTATAGCGTATCCCCTGAAGTGCCGTACAGCGGCTCTTCAGGGGATATTTTTATTTCGCCGGTTCGACCGCATTTTCCTCGTACAGGCGCGGATAGCGCGCGCGGTCGCGGAAAATGAGCCAGACGGACAGCAAAATCGAGATCGTGAGAGCGCCGATCGTCAGTCCCCAGGCCGCCGTCGAGCCGTAAGCGTCATATGCCTTGCCTTCGGCAATGTTGAAAACGCCGCGCAGGATGGTATACGCCACGCCGGATACGCTGTTGATGCGTCCGCGGTGGGATGCCGGGGTGCGCGCGGAGAGATACGGCCCGTCGGCAATGGTATTGATGATCTCGCCCCAGGTGAAAATGAGCATGGCGGCGTAATACATCGGGATCGTGCCGAGGAACGTGAGGAACAGGATATATCCTGCCAGAAACAGCAGCTTTCCCGTCAGGAGCTTTTTCGTATCGATCACGCGGCGGAAAAGGCGTGTAATGAACGGGGTAAACAAAACGACCACGATGCAGTTGAGACTCGAGACCGTACCGTAGATCACCGCGCCGTTCTCGCCGTGGATGCGCCCGAGATCCAGCGGCATGAGATAGCCGTACTGGTCGTATGCCGCGCTGCACAGCGCCGACACGGCAAGATACAGAAGGATCGTCGGATTCTGGCGGAGGATCGCAAAAATGCTCTCCCCGTCTCTCGCGCGCTGATACTCCGCGCGGCTGCCGATCTGTTCGACCGGCGTGATATCCTGCACGAAAAACCAGATGAGGATCGTCGAGCAGCCGATGGCGACGCCGCTGATGATGAACGCGAGCCACAGATAGTTTTTGAACAGCAGACCGCTGAGCGTCGGCGAAAGGACAAGACCGAGATTCGCGCCCCAGTACAGGAGCGAGTATGCCTTATCACGCTCTTCGAGGGACGTGATATCGGCAATGATGGCGTTGTACGCCGGACCCTCAATGGTCTGGAAAAGGCTGGCGACAAACATGAGCACGATCGTCCCCATACCAAGCGGAACGCATCCGCAAAGGATGTAGCACACGACCGAAACGATGTCGCCGACAATGATGATGTTCTTCTTGTTGAGCCGGTCGGCGAGCTTGCCGCCGAAAAGCGTGGCCGGCATCATCAAAATGCCGAACACCGCCGTAAGTATGGCAATGTTCCCGGCGCTCATACCGAGCTTCTGGTTGAGGATCATCGTGAGCATGGGCCAGACCATTGAGCCCATGTTCGTCACGATCCGCCCGAAGAAGAGAACATAGTTCTCCCGGCGGAGTCCCCGGTACTGTGAAAAGAAGTGCATGGATACTTTTCCTCGTATTACTCCCGTATTTTCTCTCTTTCTTTGGTTCCTATGCCGCTATTTGCTCAAAAGCCGCGCGACGAACGAGCGCTGCGCGCGCATCGCCCCCGAGGGGCAGAATTCCTGGCAGCAGAAGCACCGGACGCATTTCTTCCGGTCGATCACGGCGTGCTTGTTCACGATCGTGATCGCGCCCGCCGGGCAGAGCCGCGCGCAGTGGCCGCAGCCGGTGCAGCCCTCGCCGAGCGCCGGTTTGGAGCGGAGCAGCACGGCGACGCATTTTTTTACGAGCTTCCGGAACGGCTTATCGTTCGGGTTCGACACAAACCAGCTGCTTGTGGCGCCGGAGCGGGCAAAGTCGTTTACATGGTAGGGGGCGGCGTCCTTCACGCCGAGCGGCTCGCCCGTCTCGGAGAGGAGCCGGCGCTGCTTTGCCGCCGTGAGATACGGCAGCTCCTTTTCCTCCAGCCCAAGCATCCACGCGCACAGCCGGTCGAGCTCATAGGAGCTCGTCGCGGCGAGGAGCGCGCCCATGTGCCGGGGCGTTCCCTGCGTGGGGCCGTTGCCCTCCATGATGTCCACAGCGTCGCACAGGCAGAGCGCCGGGCGGACAAATTCATTGAGATCAACGAGCATGTTGGCGAACGCCATCGGATCGGGGTAGCGGAAATGGTACTCGCTCTTCACCGTGCCGGGGATGACGCCGTAAAGATTCTTTACCGCCGCCGTCATGCCCATGAGCCCGTGAGCCTTGAGCTTGGAGAAGTTGATGACGGCGTCGCATTTTTCGAGCCACGCGCTGTATTCAAAGCTCTTGACCGTGACGGCGTCCGGAAATTCGACCGTGTGATGCGAAAAGTCACGGTTGAGCTCGCCGCCGGCGGCTTCGCAGAGCGCGTAATCGCCGAGCGAGTACACGCGGCTCAGCACCACGGAGGTGAACGGCTCACCGGGGCTGTCGCCGAGAACGACCTCCGCGCCCCGCTCGCGCAGAAGGCGCGTGAGCTCCGCGGCCATGACCGGGTGAGTCGTCGCCGCCTGCTCCGGCTTTCTCGCCGCGCAGAGATTGAGCTTTATGCCGATGCGCATGCCGGGCTTCACCCAGCCAAGCCCGCCGACAGCGTCAAGCGCCGCAAGGAGCGCGGCGCGCACCGTTTCGGGTGTATAATCCCCGCAGGGGACGATGGATAGTTTCGGTTCCGGCATGGTATGCCTCCCATATCTACAGACTAATTTTGTATTTTACCACATTTCTCCCTTCCGCGCAACGGGATATGCAGCGATCCGGAATGTGTAAAAAATCTGTCATTGCGTGAAAAATAGGTTGATAACTCAACAGTTATATGATATGCTTATTGAGATAGTATTTTTCTACGCGAAAAAGTCATTTAATCAACAAAAGGGGAATAGGCGTTATGTTATTTGATGGAGATTTCACACTGACCGATCAGATCGTGGACAACCACGAGTGCAAGAGGGAAAATCTGATCGGCATGATGCAGGACGTGCAGGAGCATTACAAGTACCTGCCGCCGGAGGTGCTGGTGCATCTGGCGGGACGGCTGCACATCAGTCCGGGCAAGGTATACAGCGTGGCGACATTCTATGACCGCTTCTCGCTGGAAGCCAAAGGCAAGTACATTCTGCGCGTATGCGACGGCACCGCCTGCCATGTGCGCAAATCGCAGCCCATTCTGGAGGCTTTGCAGGAGCACCTCGGGCTGAACGAGAAAAAGGTAACAAGCAGCGACATGCTCTTCACGCTGGAGACCGTTGCGTGCCTCGGCGCGTGCGGCCTTGCGCCGGTCCTCACCGTGAACGGTGAGGTCCACGCGAAAATGACGCCGGAGAAGGCGATCGCGCTCGTAGAGAGCATCCGGAAGGAGGAGACGAAATGATCCGACGCACAAAACTCACGTTTGAAGCCCAGCGCTGGAAGGCGGAGGAAGCGCTCGCGCGCGAAGGCGTTTCGATCATGGTATGCGCCGGTACGGGCTGCATCGCCGGCGGCTCGCTCGAAGTTTATGAGGAGCTGCGCCGTATCTGCGCGGAGAAGGGTCTCGCCGTCTCGGTGAGCTTCTCTGAGCACGCGGACGACGCCATCCATCTCAAGAAGACCGGCTGCCACGGCTTCTGTGAGATCGGCCCGCTCGTCAACATCATGCCGCAGGACATTTTCTATACCCACGTCAAGCCCTCCGACTGCGCCGAGATCGTGGAAAAGACGATCATGAGCGGGCAGATCATCAAGCGCCTGCTCTACAAGATGAACGGCAAGAGCTATGCCACGCAGGAGGAAGTCCCCTTCTATAACAAGCAGCACCGCATCGTGCTCGAGCGCTGCGGCCACATGGACGCCGAGAGCATCTGGGAATATATCGCCCGCGGCGGCTACAAGGCGTTTGAAAAGGCACTCTTCGACCTTACCGACGAGCAGATCTGCATTGAAATGCTCACCTCCGGTCTGCGCGGACGCGGCGGCGGCGGCTTCCCCACCGGCAAGAAGTGGGACAGCGTGCGCCGTCAGCCGAGCGGCGAGAAGTACGTCGTCTGCAACGGCGACGAGGGCGACCCCGGCGCGTTCATGGACCGCTCCATCATGGAGGGCAATCCCCACTCCGTCATCGAGGGCATGATGATCGCGGCGATCGCCGTCGGTGCACAGAAGGGATATATCTACGTCCGCGCAGAGTACCCGCTCGCGGTCGAGCGGCTGCAGACCGCCATCGATCAGGCGCGCGATGTGGGACTTCTCGGCGAGAACATCCTCGGCACGGAATTTTCCTTTGATATCCGCATCAACCGCGGCGCGGGCGCGTTCGTCTGCGGCGAGGGCAGCGCGCTGACCGCGTCCATCGAGGGCAACCGCGGCATGCCGCGCACCAAGCCCCCGCGCACCGTGGAAAAGGGTCTCTGGGCAAAGCCCACGGTGCTCAATAACGTTGAGACCTTCGCCGCCGTACCGCTCATCATCGAGCACGGCGCGGCCTGGTTCCGGCAGGTCGGCACCGCCGGCTCTCCCGGCACGAAGGCGTTCGCGCTCACCGGCAACGTGGTAAATACCGGCCTTATTGAAGTGCCCATGGGCACGACGCTGCGCGAGATCATCTTTGACATCGGCGGCGGCATCAAGGACGGGAAGAAGTTCAAGGCCGTGCAGATCGGCGGGCCGAGCGGCGGCTGTCTCACGGAGGAGCATCTTGATCTCCCGCTCGACTATGACTCACTCAAGCACGTCGGCGCGATCATGGGCTCCGGCGGTCTCGTCGTCATGGATGAGGACACCTGCATAGCCGAGGTTGCCCGCTTCTTTATGAAATTTACGCAGAAGGAATCCTGCGGCAAGTGCATCCCCTGCCGCGAGGGTACGAAGCGCATGCTGGAAGCTCTCGAGCGCATCGTCGGCAACGAGGGAAGCGAAGAGGATATCGAGCTTCTCGAGGATCTCTCCGACACGATCTCCCATACCGCGCTCTGCGGTCTGGGTCAGAGCGCCTGCAAGCCCGTGCAGTCCACGCTGCGCTACTTCCGCGAGGACTACGAGCGCCATGTGCGCGACAAATTCTGCCCGCTCTGCAACGGCAAACCAAAGGTATTGCAGATCGATCCGGAAAAGTGCAAGGGGTGCAGCCTGTGCGCGCGCAACTGCCCGGTGGAGGCGATCATCGGCGAGGTCAAGAAGCCGTTCGTGATCGACACGGAAAAGTGCATCCGCTGCAACGCCTGCGTCAAGAACTGCAAGTTCGGCGCGATTCGGGAGGTGTAAAGATATGGCAAAGGGAATCATGTATATCAACGGCCAGCGCGTCGCGTTCGACGGGGAGAAAAACGTTCTCGCCGTTATCCGCAAGGCGGGCATCAACATGCCGACGCTGTGCTACTACTCCGATCTCTCCGTTTACGGCGCGTGCCGTATGTGCGTTGTGGAGGACGATAGGGGCCGCATCGACGCCTCCTGCTCCATGGAGCCGCGCGACGGGCTCTCCATCCAGACGAACACCGCCCGGCTGCTCAAATACCGCCGGATGATCATCGAGCTTCTGCTCGCCTCGCACGACCGTGACTGCACCGTTTGCGAAAAGTCCAGCGCGTGCGAGCTGCGGCGGCTGGCGCTGCGCTTCGGTGTGCGCCGCGTCCGGTTTGAGGATACGCGCGAGCAGCTCCCGCTCGATACCTCCAGCCCCTCGGTCGTGCGCGACCCGAACAAGTGCATCCTCTGCGGCGACTGCGTGCGCACGTGCGAGGAGATCCAGGGCATGAACATCATCGACTTCACGCACCGCAGCGCCGATCTGCGCGTAATGCCGGCATTCGACCAGAAGCTTGCCGAGACCGACTGCATCGGCTGCGGCCAGTGCGCCGCCGTGTGCCCCACCGCCGCAATCACCGTGTATAACGACATCGGCCGTGTATGGCGCGCGCTGCACGACAAGAATAAGCGCGTTGTGTTCCAGATCGCTCCGGCGGTGCGCGTCGCCATCGGCGAAGCGTTCGGGCTGCATCCGGGCGAAAATGCCATGGGCAAAATGGTCGCGGCGCTCCGGCTCATGGGCGCGGCCGAGGTGTTTGATACCTCGTTCGCCGCCGACCTCACCACGGTCGTCGAGGCGAAGGAGTTTATGGACCGGCTCAAAAACGGCGGCACATTCCCGATGTTCACCTCCTGCTGCCCGGCGTGGGTCAAGTATGTGGAGTATCAGCGCCCCGAGCTTCTCCGCCACATCTCCTCCTGCAAGTCCCCGATGGAGATGTTCGCCGCCGTGCTGCGCGATCACTATGAGAAGAACAGCGACGGCCGCGAGGTCTACCACGTCGCCGTCATGCCCTGCACCGCGAAGAAGGGCGAGGCGAAGCGCGAGGAGTTCACCCACAACGGCAAGCCCGACGTGGACGCCGTGCTCACGACGATCGAGCTTATCAACATGATCAAGGAAAGCGGCATCGATTTCGCCAATCTGGAGGACGAGGCCGTGGACATGCCGTTCGGCATCACGACCGGCTCCGGCGTCATCTTCGGCGCGACCGGCGGCGTGGCGGAAGCGGTCGCGCGCTGCTGCTGCCCGGACAAAACGAAAAACGCGGCGATGGCCATCGAATACTCCGGTCTTCGCGGCGTGGAAGGCGTGCGCGTGGCAAGCATGCTCGTCGGCGAGCGGACGATCCGCATCGCGGTGTGCAACGGCCTTCTCAACGCCCAGAAGCTCATCGACGAGATCGAGACCGGACGCGAATACTTTGACCTCATCGAGGTCATGACCTGCCGCGCCGGCTGCGTCGGCGGCGCGGGTCAGCCGCACGGCCTTACAAAGGACAAGTACGACCGCGCCGCAGGCCTCTACAACGCCGACAAGACCGCCCTCATCAAGCGCAGCGAGCAGAACCCCGTCATTGAAACGCTGCTGCGCGACATCGGCAAGCGTGAGCACGAGCTGCTCCACGTCCACTACAAGGGCCGCGATTTCTGAAAAGCTTACAACGCAAAACGTCCGGAGAACATTCTCCGGACGTTTTGCATTTTATTCTTTAAATCAGAGCCGGTCGTTGCCGACAGGGGTGAGAAAGAGCTTTCGGAACTCCTCGTCGTCGGCGGAGTTCGCCAGCGCCCATTCGACCTTGGCGACGACGGCCTCTGTCGTCATCGTATAGGCTTCGAGCAGCTCATACTTTTTCTTGATGCGGAAGCCCACGCGGTAAAGCTCCATATCGCTCCCCTCGTGGGATACCTGCGTAGTGAAAATGACCTTCACGTGGTTCCGAAGCAGGTGGCCGATCTTCTCGGTGAACTCGTCGTTATCGTAGTACGGCACGCCGCCGACGCCGAAACTCTCGATGACAACGGCGTGGGCGTGCTCGGCTACATAGTCGAGAATGCCGGGCGCCATGCCGGGGATGAGCTTGATGACGCAGACGCGGCTGTCAAGCGCATCATAAAACCGCACCGGACCGGGGAACGACTCGCGGATATAATAGCGCACCTCGCCGCCGCGGATGACAGCGACCTCCGGGTAATCGATGCTCGAAAAGGCGTTGAAGCTGCGCGTACGTGTTTTCTGCGCGCGGTTGGCGCAGATGACCTTATTATCGAACACGAGATGAATGCCGCAGGCGTCGTCATCGGCGGCATAGGTGATCGCATTGCGCAGATTTTCCCGCGCGTCGGTATCGCGCGCGTAGATGGAAACCTGCGAGCCGGTCAGCACGACGGGCTTCGGGCTGTTCTGGATGAGATAATAGAGCGTCGCGGCGGCATAGGCCATCGTGTCGGTGCCGTGGGTGATGACAAAGCCGTCGTAGCTTTCATACTTATCCCGGATGATCTTCACGAGCTCGACCCAATTCTGCGGGCGCATGTTCGTGCTGTCCAGATTAAAGGGCTGCACCGTGTCGATCTCGCAGAGAGAGCGCACCTCGGGGATGCATTGCAGCAGCTCCTCGCTCGTCATTTCGGGCGTCAGGCCGTCCTCCGCCGGGCGCGAGGCGATCGTGCCTCCGGTGGCGATCAGCAGCAGTTTTTTTCTCATGCTTTTTCCTCCTTCATCAGCTCGCGCAGCAGCGCCGCCGCTTCCTCTCCGGATGCGCCGACAGCCGCGCAGAACTGCGCGGCGTCGGTGAGCTTTTCTTTTAAAATAGCGCGGCGCATGGCCGCTTTGTCCGTCTCGCCGAGCGCGGCAGCAAACGTCCCGCGCCCGACGGCGGTGTGGATAAAGCCGTCCCGCTCCAGCTCTTCCCAGGCGCGCCGCACCGAAATAAGACTTACCGAGAGCTCCTGCGCCACGGTCCGTATCGGCGGCAGCACCTCGCCGGGCGCTATCTCCCCGCGCAGGATCTGCGCGGCAAGCTGGTCATACATCTGCCGGTAGAGCGGCAGCGGCGATGTATTCGTCACAGTCAGCTTCATAGATCCACCTTTTCAAACCGCTCGGCGCTGATCTTTGCCGAGAGCAGCGTAAAGGCTGCCCAGAGAGCGATCCCGGCGAACAGCACCGGAAGCTGGCGGAGCTGCGCACTTTTCTCCAGCGTGTCAAGATACGCGCTGACCGGCGTGGGGATATACTGTGCGAGCGATTCCGCGGCGATGATATAGAGAAACGTAAACACGCCGCCCCAGAGGAATGCCTTGCCCTCGCTCCGCCCGGTTTTATAAAACACCGGGAAGAAAATGAGGTTGAAACCGCCGTACATCAGAAACGACAGGCCGAAAAACGCGACGTTCGGCTCAATGCCGGCGTTATTGCCGCCCGCGGGATTGATCTTTGCAGAAAGTACCGCAAACGGGATGGCAATGAAGATGTTGGCAAGCTCCAGCAGCGCAACGGTAAGAACGCGGGCGCGCACCACGTCGCCCTTGCGCACCGGCAGGAGCGCGGAATAGAAAATGTCGTTCTCGGCACGGTTGGTTTTGAACGTGAGGAATATGCCGAGCGTCAGATAGAAAAAGCTGACATAATAGGGATACGACGGCACAAGCAGCAGCGCCGCGAGCGCGAAGAAGATGTATACGCTCGGATGGATGGCGAGCCGGAACTCTTTATACAGCAGATTTTTCATTCTCTGCCCTCCCGTTCGATGTGCACCATGATGTCCTCCATGCCGATGGGCTCCGCCGCGAGACCGGAAGCCATTGCGTCCTCCGTCTTCATCATCGCTTCAAACCCGAAGCTCTGCTCCCGCAGACCGATAGCGCTCTCCTTTACGGCGTCCGTCAGCTCCTCCTTGCCGCCGGTCACCTTGCGGTAAGCGTCGGTGAAGGTGTCGCGGTCGGTGCTTGTGAGGATCTTTCCGTTGTGGATGTAGGTGATAAGGTCGGCGCACTTCTCGAGATCGGATATAATATGCGTGGAAAACAGGATGCTGCGCTCCCCGTTCGCGACCGTGTCGCGGAAAATGTCCAGGAGCTCGTCACGGCTCACCGGGTCAAGGCCGCTTGTCGGCTCGTCGAGAAGGAGGAGCAGCGCCCCGTGCGAGAGGGCGAGCGCCAGCGTGAACTTGACCCACATGCCGGTGGACAGCTCGCGCACGCGCTTCGTCTCGTCGAGCGAGAAGCGCTTCATGTATTCGCGGTACGCGGCGTCGTCCCAATGCTCATAAAACCGCGCCGTCGTCTCCGCCACATCGCGCAGGCGCTTTGAGCCGTAATAACGCGCGTCGCCCAGCACCACGCCGATCTGCTGGCGGCAGGCCGATTCGTTTTCCCGGAGATCCATGCCGAACATCTCCACCGTGCCGCCGTCCGGATGAACAAGGCCGAGCATGCTTTTGAGCGTCGTCGTCTTTCCCGCGCCGTTGCGCCCGATGAACCCCATGATATACCCGCTCTCCAAGGAGAACGAGACATGATCCAGCGTAAATCCCGGATACGTTTTGCAAAGATCGCGCACAGACAAAAGCTCCATCGCGCATTCCTCCCTGTCGCATAATTTATTGTGTATGCTCATTATACACAATTCAGTCTATCTGTCAAGCCCCCCGCCTTGCCCGATGGGAAAAAATCTGGTATAGTATTTGCGATCTTTCAAGGAGAAACAACGCAAGTGAGTAAAAATACGAAATTATGGACGGCGGGCACGCTCAAAAGCCGCGGCTGGACGGAGGAGCTGATTGCCTCTCTCCTGCCGAAGCCGCAGCGTCTTTATCGGAACGGCCGCCGCGTGCGCGCCTGGCGCACGGACGATATCCGCCGCACCGAGCAGAGCGAGAGCTTCCGCTCGCTGCGCGCGGCGTCTGCCGAAAATACGGAAAGCATACCGGATGATGCGGCGCTCGACGCAGCGTCGCAGCTTCTGAAAAGCGCATGGGATGCCGCCGCGCTGCCGGAAAGCCGTGAAGCGACGCTCGCGGCGCGCTACCATGAAGCGATCCTCCGCCAGATCCCGGCGGTCGGATTTGCCAAGCGGCTGCGGCCGGGACAGAGCATCAGCTATATCGAGCACTTTCTCCATTTGGAGACCGGCACCGGCGCCGAGCCGCTCGGCGCAACGCTCCGCCGGTTTGTGACCGCCGCGCCGTGGCTCGGCGCGAATGCAGCTTCTCCGCTCGCCGGAAAGCTCGCGGCGCGCTATGCCGCGGTGCTGCTTGCGATCAGCGCGCGGGACATTGCATCTTTTACCGCCGCGCAGCCGGAGGCGAACATGGACGGGCTTCTCGAAAAGGGCGCCTTTCCCGTGCAGGAGCTTTTGCAGCACCCGCTCTCCTATCTCTATTCGGTCTTTTATATCCCGCGCGCGATCCGCTCGAGCCTGAAACTGCTCGTGGCGCTCAACCCGAAGGACGAGTACCCGGAAGCGCGCGCCATGCAGCGCCATTTTATTCTCCATACCGGCGGGACGAACACCGGCAAGACCTACGCCGGGTTTGAGCGGCTGCGCAAAGCCAAAACGGGCGTATATCTTGCTCCGCTCCGTCTGCTGGCGCTTGAAGCGCAGGAGCGGCTGCTTGATCTCGGCGTTGCGTGCTCGCTCACGACCGGCGAGGAAGAGGACCGCCGCGAGGGGGATACCCACGTCGCCGCCACGGCGGAAAAGCTCGATCTCTCCGCGCGGTACGATGTGGCGGTGATCGACGAGTGCCAGATGATCGCCGACCGGGAGCGCGGCTTTGCCTGGACGCGCGCGATCCTCGGCGTGCTCGCGCCGGAGGTGCATCTCTGCGCCGCGCCCGAGGCGCGCGATCTTCTGATCCGCATCATTGAGAGCACCGGCGACACGTGGGAGGAGATCCGGCATCTGCGCAAAACGCCGCTCGTGTGCATGCGCCGGGAAATTGATTTTGACGACGTAAAGCCCGGCGACGCGCTTATCACGTTCTCGAAGCTCGGGGTGCTTTCCGTGGCCGAGGATCTGCGTGCGCACGGAAAGGAACCCGCCATCATCTACGGCGCGCTCCCCTATTCCACGCGGCGGCGGCAGATGGAGGGCTTTCTCGAAGGGCGGATGCAGTATGTCGTTTCGACCGACGCCATCGGCATGGGGCTGAATCTCCCCATCCGGCGCGTGATCTTTCTCGACACGCGGAAGTTTGACGGCGTGGAACGGCGCGACTTAAAGCCCGCCGAGATCCAGCAGATCGCCGGACGCGCCGGGCGCTACGGCATGTACGACAAGGGCTACGTCGGCGCAACGGAGAATCTGGACTTCATCCGCGAGGGGCTGGAAGCGGCCGTACCGCCGCTCGAAACGGCGGTGGCCGGGTTTTCCGAGCTCGTTTTACAGGTGGAGCACGATCTTCTTGAGGTGCTGACCGAGTGGAACAAAATGCCGACCGTCGCGCCGTATGTAAAGCTCGATGTCAGCCGATACATCACGCTCATCGGCAAGGTGCGGCAGGAGGGCTTTTCGCTCACGCGCGAGCAGGAGCTGCGGTGCGCGAACATTCCGTTCGACGAGACGGAGGAAGAGCTTCTGGAGCTGTTCTTCTCGTTTCTGCGCTGCTTCCGGGAGGGTCAGCCGCTCTCCTGCCCGGAGCTTCCCGAGGGACATGCGCCTACGCTCCCGCAGCTCGAGCAATACTGCCGGAAGCTCGATCTCTATTTCTCGTTTTCCAAGGCGTTCGGCTGCCCGATCGACCGCGACGCGCTCTATGATAAGCGCGAGGACGCCGCCGAGAGCATCAACCAGATCCTGCTCTACAATCTCAAAAACAACATCCGCTTCTGCGCGCGCTGCGGCGCGGCGCTCCCGCTCCACCAGAGCGGACGCCTCTGCCAGAGCTGCTACCGGAAGATCAGCGCCCTGCGCCGCCCGACGCGGTGGTAAAAAATCGGCCGTGCCTCCCAATTTGGGGAGGCACGGCCTTTTCTTTGGTTTATTCGGCTTTTAAGCCATATTCTTCGGCGAGGGCGGCAAAGGCGGGCAGCGAGCGGCGCAGCCGCTCCTCCGGCACGCAGTAGGCAAGGCGGGCGTAGCCCGGACAGGCGAAATCGTCGCCCGGCACGAGCAGAAGATCGTGCGCCATCGCCTTTTTGCAGAAGGCACGCGCGTCCTCCTCCGGTGATTTTACGAAGAGATAGAACGCCCCCTGCGGCTTCGCGCAGGAAAAGCCGAGCGCGGCGAGCCCCTCGCAGATGAGATCGCGGTTTTTCTTATACTCGCGCAGCTCCCCCGTCTGGCCGAGGCATGCGGCGCACACGCGCTGGAAGAGCACCGGCGCGCAGACATACCCCAGCATCCGGCCCGCGCCGGAAATGGCGGCGCGCAGCGCGGCGCGGTCTTTGCTCTCCGGCGGCACGGCGAGATAGCCGACGCGCTCGCCGGGCAGCGAGAGGGACTTGCTGAACGAGTAGCAGTAGATCGTGTCAGGATAGAAACCGGGGATGTACGGTACGGCGTCGCCGTCGTAGACAAGATCGCGGTACGGCTCGTCCGCGAGGATGTAGATCGGGTGACCGTACTCCGCCGAGCGCTCGGTGAGCAGAGCGGCGATCTTCTTTATGCTCTCCTCCCCCAGCACGACGCCGGAGGGGTTGTTGGGAGAGTTCAGGATCACGAGCCACGTTTTTCCGTTCACCGCCGCAGCAAAGGCCTCATAATCGAGCTGGAACGTCTCCGGCTCGGAGGGCACCTCGCGCATGATGCCGCCGGCGGCCTCGGTATAGGTGCGGTATTCGGAAAAATACGGCGTGAGCGTGATGCACTCGTCTCCCGGCGAGAGCAGCGCACGGCAGCCGATGGCAAGGCCCGCGGACGCGCCGCTCGTCATGTAGATATCCTCCGGCGCGTAGGTCATGGAAAACGTGCCGTTCAGATACTCCGCCACGGCCCTGCGCACCTCCGGCAGGCCCTGATCGGGGCTGTAGGCGTGCAGCTGCGTGGGAGACATTTCCCGCATAAGGCGCTGCCCCGTCTCCTGCACCGCCGCGGGCGGCGCGATGCTCGGCGAGCCGATGCTGAAATCGTAAACATTTTCCGCGCCGACCTCTTCGGCACGGCGCATGGCGTAATCGGCGATCTCCCGGATGGGGTTGCCGGACGCGCCGAGCGCGTATACTTCGGATGGGATCATGTGGTTTTCCCCCGGTTCACAAGATATTCGACCGCTCTCCGGTAGCCCTCAAAGCCCAGCCCGGCGAACGTCTTTTCGCACGCCATGCCCGCGTAGGACACGTGCCGGAAGCTCTCGCGCTCTTGAATATCGGTGAGATGCACCTCTACCGCCGGGAGCGCGACGGCCTTGAGCGCGTCGAGAATGGCGACGCTCGTGTGCGTATACGCCGCGGGATTGATGACGATGCCGTCCATCCGTCCGAGGGCGGACTGGATGGCATCGACGATCGCGCCCTCGTGGTTGGATTGGAAAAGCTCGCACTCTGCACCGAGCTCCCGGCAGGACGCGCGGATATATGCCTCGAGCGCGGCAAAGTCACGCTTTCCGTAAAGCTCCGGTTCCCGCACGCCGAGAAGGTTCAGATTGGGGCCGTTGATGACGAGGATCTTCATAGGATCACCTTGCGGATGTCCTCCACGGTGTCCTCAAGCGCGCGGTTGTTGTCGATGATATAGTCCGCAAAGCGGAGATAGCGCTTCTCGCGCATTTCGTACATGGCGTTGAGATTTCCCGCGCGGGAGAGCGGGCGGCCATCGCGCTCGAGCTTGTCAAGATCGCGGCGCAGCCAGAAAATGACGCCGTTCTGGTGCAGCGGCGCGTAGTTCTCCTCGTGGAGCACCGCGCCGCCGCCGGTGGCGACGATCGCGCCGAAGGCGCTGCCGAGCTCGCGCACGGCCTCGCTCTCGTGCGTGCGGAACACGGATTCGCCCTGCATTGTGATGATCTGCTCGGGCGTATAGCCGGTGTGCTCCTCGATATAGGCGTCCGTATCGAGCACCTCGCGGCCGAGCGCCTTGCCGAGCGCCTCCGCCACGGCGGACTTGCCGCAGCCGGGCATGCCGATGAGGACGATGTTCATCGTCTTGCTCTTCACGAGGTCGATGGCGTGCTCGAGCGCGCCGGACGCCGCCTTTTTGCCGGTGAAGATCTCGCTCGCGCGGATGGCCTGCGCCGCGAGCATCACCATGCCGTTCGCGCAGGGGATGCCGAGTTTTTCCGCCTGCAGCAAAAGCTCCGTGCGCACGGGATTATAGATGAGATCGACGACGGCGCGGCAGTGCGGGAAGCGCAGCAGATCGATGACCGCCTCGCCGTTGTGCGGGTACATGCCGACCGGCGTGGTGTTCACGATGAGCTCGGCGTCCGTGTGGCGGGAGAGATTGGAGTAATTGTCCTTCCCATCGCGGGAGACGACGACGATCTCGCGCGCCTGCTGCTTTTCAAGCGCGTACACCACCGCGGCGGAAGCGCCGCCGCTGCCGAGCACGAGCACCTTTTTCGCGCGCGGCGAGAATACCGCGCGGCGCAGCAGCTCTTCAAAGCCGTAGACGTCCGTATTGTCGCCGTAGAGCGTTCCGTCGGCGCGGCGGACGATCGTATTGACGCTGCCGATGGCGCGCGCCGTTTCGGAGAGCTCGTCGCAAATCGCCGCGGCGCACTTTTTGTAGGGGATCGTGACGTTCAGCGCGTCAAAATCGCCCTTCCGAAGGAAGGTCTCCACATTCTCCGGTTCGGTCTCATAGAGCTTATACTCATAGTCGCCGAGCATGGAATGGATGGCCGGAGAATAGCTGTGGCTGAGCTTTTGTCCGAGAAGTCCGCAATGCATCATGTCAAATTACCTCACTATAGCTTCCAAGATAGGTGTATTCCTCGCTGATGTCCCCCAGCTCGCTCACAAGCTGAAGGAAGGCGGGATCGTACACCGGGTTTTCCAGATCGAAATAGAACATGAACTCAAAGCTGCGCTCCGGGAGCGGGCGGCTTTCGAGCTTGTTCAGGTTGATGCCGAGCGCATAGAAGCGCGAGAGCACTTTATAAAGCGAGCCGGGCTCGTGGCGCAGCGTCATCATAAGGCTCGTCCGATCCGCGCCGGGATAGATCTCCAGATCGCGCGCAATGCAGATGAAGCGCGTGTAGTTGTTCGCCGTATCCTGCACGGAGGGGGCGAGACATTCCAGACCGTACAGCCGCTCGCACGCGCGCGTGGAGAGCGCCGCAGCGTCGTCCCGCCCGGACTCCGCAACGAGCTTTGCCGCGAGCGCCGTATTCTCGCACGGGATGACCTTCACGCCCGGAAGCGACGAGAGGAACTGCGCGCACTGGCTGAGCGCCTGCTCGTGCGAATAGATCTCGCGGATGCCGGAGAGCTTTGCGCCGGGCCTCGCGAGCAGGTTGTGGTCGATCTTCACGCGCACCGAGCGGACGATGTGGAAATGGTGGCGCATCATAAGATCGTACACGGCGTTCACCGAACCCGCGGTGCTGTTTTCGATGGGCAGCACACCGTAGCGGCAGAGGCCCTTTTCGATGGCGTTGAATACCGCGTCGAAGCTTGAAAAGTAAAGCTCGTTCGGCAGACGGAACAGCCGCTCGCACGCGATCTGGGAGTTGGAGCCCTCGACGCCCTGACAGGCGACGGCGGCCTTCTCCGGGAAAAGCGGCGGCGTCTGCTCGATCGCTGTCTGAATGCTCTCGGCAAGCGGGCTCTGCTTATGCAGCAGGCAGTTCTGGCGGCTGCGGCTCAGCTCAAAGAGCAGCGCGTAGAGCGACACGGCGTAGCTTTGCAGCTCCTCCGGCGCTTTTTCGCTCACGGCGTAGAGCTTTTCCCGCTCCCGCCGCTCATCAAGCACCGGAAGGCCGTGTTCGGCTTTATACCGGGCAATGTCCCCGGCGATGTCCATGCGCTCGGCAAAGCATCGCAGCAGCTCGTCATCCACCGCGTCGATCCTGCCTCGCAGTTCGTCCATGTTCATGGCTTTCTCCCTCTTTCCGAACAAAGAATATCATATAGCACGACCGCTGCCGCCGCTTCCACGCAGGGAACGGCGCGCGGCACGATGCAGGGGTCATGCCGGCCGGCGATCTCGATCGTCGTTTCGCGCATGGCGGCGAGATCAACGGTGCGCTGCCGCCGCGCGATGGACGGCGTCGGCTTGAACGCCGCGCGGAACACGAGCGGCGCGCCCGTCGTGATGCCGCCGAGGATACCGCCGCAGCGGTTCGTCTCCGTCATAGCCCTCCCGCCGCGCAGCACAAAGGCGTCGTTATTCTCGCTGCCGCGCAGCGCGGCGGCGGCGAACCCCGCGCCGAACTCCACGCCCTTCACAGCGGGAATACCGAAGAGCGCCGCGGAGAGACGGCTCTCCACGCCGTCAAAAAGCGCGTCGCCGAGACCTGCAGGCAAACCGAGCACCGCGCACTCCACCACGCCGCCGACGCTGTCGCCGACGGCGCGTGCCTTTGCAATGGCAGCGAGCATCTCCTCGCCGCGCGCTTCGCTGAGCGTCGGGAACGGTTTTCCCAGTGTGGATGCCGGGAAGATGCCCTCGTCCGCAATACCGGCAATGGAGGCGATGTGCGAAACGATGCGGATGTTTTCCTCCTCCAGAAGCTGCATGGCGATGCCGCCCGCAACGCAGAGCGGCGCGGTGAGCCGTCCGGAAAAGCGTCCGCCGCCGGAGAGATCGACGGCATCGCCGTCTTTCATGCGGGCGGCAAAGTCCGCGTGGCCGGGGCGCGGCGTATTGCGCAGAGCGTCATAGTCGCCGGGGTGGGCGTCGCCGTTGCGGATGACCGCCGTGACCGCGCCGCCGCAGGTGACGCCGTTTTTCACGCCGCTGAGAAAGAGCGGCGCATCGCTCTCGCGCCGCGCGGTGGCAAACGCCCCGCGCCCCGGCGCGCGCCGCGTGAGGAAGGCATTGAGCGCATCCATATCGATGGCAAAGCCCACGGGCAGCCCTTCCATAACGACGCCGATGGCCTCGCCGTGCGAAGCGCCGAAGATCGTGATGCGAAAGTTTTTTCCCAGACTGCTCACGGCGTTTCCTCCCTTTTCAAAGCGTTAAAGTCCTCGCCAAAGCGCGGATAGGATTTATTCGTGCACTCCCAGCCCTCGACTGTGACCGGTTCCGTGCAGGCGCACGCCGCCACCGCCGCCGCCATGGCGATGCGATGGTCGCGCTGCGCGCTCACCGCGCCGCCGCGAAGTCCGCCGCCGTGAACGACGAGTCCCTCCGGCAGCTCCTCGACGTGTGCGCCGAGAGAAGCGAGCATCGCCGCGGTCGTTGCGAGTCTGTCGGATTCCTTGAGCCGGAGCCGCGCGGCATTCACAACGCGCGTCTCTCCTTCCGCCGCCGCAGCGAGCGCGCAGAGCGCGGGGATGAGATCGGGGACGGGCGCGGCTTCGATGACCGCGCCGTGAAGCGTGCCGCGCCGCACCGTGATGCCCGCGGCCGCTTCCTCCACGCATGCTCCCATCGTGCGGAGAATATCGAGCACGGCGCGGTCGCCCTGCGCGGAATCGGCGCACAGGCCGGAAACGGTGATGCCGGCGCGCGAGAGAGCGCCCATGCAGAGGAAGAACGCCGCCGAGGAATAGTCCCCCTCGACCTTGACCGCGGCGGGCAGGGCGTACGTCTGCCCGCCGGGGATATCATACCCGGAATCCGTTTTAAATAGCCGGACGCCGCTTTGGGCGAGGGCGTTCTCCGTCATGGCGATATAGCCCTCGCTCTCCCGCGCGCCGGTGATCGTGAGCGCGCTGTTCCCGGCAAGGCGCGGCAGCGCGAAAAGCAGCGCGGAAATGTACTGCGAGGAAATGTTTCCGGGGAGCGTATATTCTCCCGGCGCGAGTTTTCCGGAGCAGAAGAGCTTCCCGTCCTCGGATCGGAACATCATGCCGCCGCGGACAAGCTCGCTCAAAAGCGGTTCGAGCGGGCGCTCAGGCAAACGGCCTTCCCGCAGGAACACCGCGTCCGCGCCGAGCGCGCCGACGACCGGGAGCAAAAAACGGAGCGTCGATCCGCTCTCGCCGCAGGGCAGAACGCAGAGACCGTCCGGCACTGCTTTGATTGGTTCAACATGCAGCGCGCCATCCTGCTCCGCGATGTTCGCGCCGAGAGCGCGAAGGCACGCGGCCGTGGCAAGAATGTCGGCGTTCAGCCCGTCGCAGCGGACCGTTACCGGCGCTTTGCCGAGCGCGGCACAGATGAGCAGGCGGTGCGCCTGCGATTTGGAAGCCGGGATACGCACCGCGCCGGTACGTGCCCCCGGAGTAATGACAAAATTCATTTAGCGCCCCCCTGCCGGAGCCATCCGGCATAATCGGACGCGGCGATCTTTCGCACGGTGCAGCGTCCCAGCCCCTCAACGGTGATGACGGAAAGCGTTGATCCGGCGCGTTTTTTATCCGAAAGCGCAGCGTTGGCGAGCGCTTCCGCCGTATACGGCAGCTCCGTCGGAAGGCCGCATTTTTTGATAAGCGCTTCGATGCGCGCGGCGTCCTCTTCGGTGCAGAGACCGCGCGCGGCGCACGCGCGCGCCATGGAGCACAGCCCCATCGCCACGGCGCTGCCGTGGGAGAGCGAATAATCGCTCAAAAGCTCCGCCGCGTGCGCGGCGGTATGGCCGAGATTCAAAAGGTGCCGCGCGCCGGTATCAAATTCATCCGCGGCGACGATATCACGCTTTATCTCCACGCAGCGCGCGAGAATATCCTCCGGTATTTCGTCCGGCAGGCTGTTTTCCAGACTGGAGAAAAGCGCCGCGCCATCCAGTACGCCGTATTTGATGATCTCGGCGCAGCCGTCGCGCCGGACGGCGTCCGGAAGCGTTTGGAGCGTATCCGTATCGCATATAACGAGCGACGGCTGCCAGAACGCCCCGATAAGGTTTTTCCCCGCCGGAAGATCGACCGCCGTTTTCCCGCCGACGGAGGAATCCACCGCGGCGAGAAGCGTCGTCGGGATCTGCACGAGCCGGACGCCGCGCTGGTAGCACGCCGCGGCAAACCCGACCATGTCGCCGACAACGCCGCCGCCGAGCGCAACGACAACGTCGCTCCGGCTCACGCGGTTTTCGGTAAAGAAACGGAGGATACGCTCCCAGTTGCGGAACGTTTTAGAATGTTCTCCGGCAAGAAAGTAGTCCTGCAATACCGTAAAGCCCGCGGCCTTGAGCGACTCGGTCACGCGCTTTGCATAGAGCGGGAACACGGTCGTATCGGTATAGACGACCGCCTTTTCCGCGCCCGGAACGGCCGCGGAAATACGCTGCCCGCATTCATCGAGAAGCCCCGCGCCGATAACAACATCGTATTCGCGCGACGCCGTTACTTGGATCGTTTTCATCGTCCGTCTACCTCCTCCTTGCGCCGGCGGCCCTCGTCGAGAAGCGCCGTGAGCGCCGCGAGATCGTTATTCTCCACCGCCGCGCGGTACTGCGCGAGGGACTTTGCGAGACTTTCCAGCTCAAAGAGCACATTGTCCCGGTTATCCAGAAAGAGCTCCGCCCACATGGAAGGGTCGAGCCACGCAACGCGCGTCAAATCCTTATAGCTCCCCGCGGAGAAACCCCTGTGGCTGCGCGCGGTGGGGCTTTTGATGTAGGCATTCGAGACGATGTGCGCGAGCTGCGACGTAAAGGCGATCATGCGGTCGTGCTCCGCGGCACTCGTCACGGAGAATTTTCCGAACTCCGCCGGGGCCAAAAGCTCCTTGACCCGCGCAAGAAGGGCGATATCGTCTCCCTCCGGCGGTACGAGCACCATGGGTGCTGAATGGAAAAGATTGGCGCGGGCATTCTTATATCCCGCGCGGTGGCTGCCCGCCATCGGATGACCGCCGAGGAACGTGAAGCCGTGCTCCCGCGCGAGAGCGAATGCGGTCTCGCACACCTCCCGCTTAACGCCGCAGCAGTCGATGACGACGGGGCGCGCGCCGATATGCGGCGCCGCTTCGCGCAGATACGATATCGCCGCGCCGGGGCGCACCGCGATGAGAACGATATCGCATTCGGAAACATTTTCTTTTGTCAGCACGGCGTCCACCGTGCCGTCGAGCTGCGCGAAGGAGAGCACCGCGCCGTCCGTATCAAAGGCAAGAACGCGCGCGCCGTGCGCGCGGTAGGCCTTGGCGAGCGAGCCGCCGATCAGCCCGAGGCCGACGATCCCCGCTGTCATCGCATTGCCACCTCGCGGATAGTCCGCACGTCCCTGCAGAGCGCGTCGTACTCCTCGGGCTTGATGGACTGTGCGCCGTCGCACAGCGCGTGCATCGGGTCGTTGTGGACTTCGATGATGAGGCCGTCCGTGCCGCAGGCCGCTGCAGCGAGCGCCATCGGGCGCACCATGCGGGCAAGACCGGTAGAATGGCTCGGATCGACGATGACCGGCAGGTGCGTCAGCTCATGGAGCATCGGCACGGCGGCAAGATCGAGCGTGTTTCTCGTATAATCGTCAAACGTGCGGATGCCGCGCTCGCAGAGGATGATCTGCTCATTGCCGCCCGCCATGATGTACTCGGCGCTCATCAAAAGCTCCTTGAGCGTGGCGGCGAGACCGCGCTTGAGCAGAATGGGCTTGCGGAGCTTTCCGAGCTCCTTGAGCAGGTCAAAGTTCTGCATATTGCGCGCGCCGACCTGGATGACATCCACATCCGCGAAAAGATCGAGCGCGGAGGTGCCCATGATCTCCGTGACGATCGGAAGGCCCGTCTCCTGCCGGGCGATCTTCAAAAGTTCGAGCCCCGTGGCGGCAAGGCCCTGAAAATCGTAGGGCGAGGTGCGCGGCTTGAAAGCGCCGCCGCGGAGGATCTGCGCGCCGGAGGCCTTGACCGCCTTTGCGATGCCGACGATCTGCTCCTCGCTCTCGACGCTGCACGGGCCCGCGATCATCACGAAGTTCCCGCCGCCGATGCGCACGTCCCCGACCTGCACGACGGTGTCGTCCGGATGGAACTTGCGGTTGCAGCACTTGAACGGCTCCGTGACGCGCTTGACGGAATCTACGATGCCGAGACTGGCGATAAGGTCCATATCGACCCGGCTCGTGTCACCCACGAGACCGAGAACGGTCTGATACTCGCCGACGGAGGTGTGGATCTGCAGTCCCTGCTCCTTCAGCCAGTCAATAAGCTGGTTTTTCTTCTCTTCGGCAGCGCCGTTTTTCAAAATGACGATCATCGGTTATTCCTCCAAAAACAAAAAAGCGGCACAGTGTAATCTGTGCCGCCTAAAAAGCCTTCGCTTCCAAGGTCATTTTCCGCATCACAAATTACCATACTATGAAATAGTACGGGTAAAAAAGTATCGAAACATACGAATGGACACGTTCATGATGCCGATCTCGCTCCGATCTGCGGAATTTGGTTCCAGTATAAATTCTTCTCTTGGAAATGTCAACAAATAATTCGGTGAAAATTTGTATAAAAATTTATTTTTGATCCGCTTCAAGCCTGTCTATCACGTCGCGGATGCAGCGTCCGGGCGCGCCGAGCTTCGTCACGCCGGGAAGCGCCAAAACTTCCGGCAGCGCCGTTTCCGGTGCGAAGGCGCGGCCCGCCGCGCGCAGCATCGGAATATCGTTCCAACCGTCGCCGATGCAGACGATGTTTTCCGGAAGAATATCCAGAAACTCCGCAAGCCGCCGCACGCCGCTGCCCTTGTCGCTCCCGGCGGCGACAACGTCCACCAGAGCGCCGGAGGGCACGGCCTCGTACCGTCCGGGAAACTGCGCCGCGATCCACGCGCAGAGCGCGTGCGCCGTTTCGCTCTCGGCGCGGATCTCGTCCGGCGCTACAAGCACCACCTTCGTCCACGGATACAGAATATGTCCCGGATCGGCCTCCGAAACCGGCACGCCCATGCGGGAAAGGTGCTTCTCGAGCGTCGCGTTGCTGCCGCAGACGCGCACATCCGCGCCGCGGTGGACCTCCATGCCCGTGCCGGGAAAGGCGTCGCGCGCGGCAAGAAGGTCGCTCCGGCAGGAAAACGGCAGAAAGCTCTCGTACCAGCTCTCGCCGGATTCGCCGTCGAAGATCACGGCGCCGTTGCTGAGTACGAGCGGCGCGTTGACGGTGAATTTGTCCCGGATGGAGTAATACGAGCGAACGTCACGCCCCGTGGCGATCGTGAAAAGGCCGCCCTCGTCCATGAAATGCTGCGCCGCGCGCCGGTTTTCCTCCGGCACGGGGGCGCCGTGCTCCGGGCAGAATGTGTCGTCAAAATCCGCAACGAGCAGATATCCTTCAAATTTTCCGTTTCTCATTGGTATTTCTCCCAAAACTATGTATAATGAACTTTCAGTGGCTTCTTCCCGTCTTTCCGGCAGGAGATCTTTTCCGGAGGTACGCTATGACAAAAAAAGAACAACGCATCAACCGGCTCTTTCTGTATGCCGGGATACTGACACTTATATATTATCTCGGCCAGGGCATCACCGTGCGGTTCGGGCAGTCGCTGCTCTATCTCTGGCTGATGCTGTCGGCCGTATGCTTTGGCCGCTTCTTTCTCTGGAAATGGGCGTGGAAGCACGGAAAGAGCGCGCCGATCCCCCGGCCATGGCTCCGGGCAGTGAATATCGTCGTGATCGCCGCCGTCGCCGTATTTCTCGCCGTGGAGTGTCTGGTATTTTCCGGCGCGTTCCAGAAGCCTCCGGAGGGGCTGGACGCCATCATCGTTCTCGGCGCGAGAGTCGATGAAAACGGCCCGAGCGGGTCGCTGCGGCAGCGCATCAGCGCCGCGCGCGTCTATCTGGAGGAAAACCCGGATACGGTATGCATCGCCTCCGGCGGGCAGGGCGAGGACGAGCCGATGAGCGAGGCGGAATGCATCCGCGATCATCTCGTCGCGGGCGGCATCGACGCAGACCGCATCCTTTTGGAAGACCGCTCCACGAGCACGGAGGAGAACATGCGCTACAGTCTCCCCATGCTGCGCTCGCCGGAGACAGACATGGAGAGCGTCGGCATCGTCACGAACGACTTTCATGTTTTCCGCGCGCTGTGTCTGGCGCGGAAAAACGGCGGATTCACGTTTTACGGTGTCCCGGCCCGCTCCACCGTGTTCGGCTTCATCCACTACGCGATGCGAGAATTTTTCACGCTGAGCGTGTCGCTTGTCCGCGGATACATCTGATTAAACCACAAAAACGGCTCTCCGTTGTAGGGACGGAGAGCCATTTTTATTGAGGCAGCCCCCTCCGTCCGCGTTCAGGCCGCGTTTTCCCAGGCGAGGCAGAGCGCTTCCATATCCTCCACCGCCTGCGAAACACACGCGGGCAGGCCGTCGGTGAAGCATTCGAGTCCGACCTTGTCAAGCAGCTCGCAGTACGTGTAATCAAAGGCGCCGAGCGAGACGAGATCATTATAGAAGTCCGCCGCCGCGGCCCAGTCGTTCTCCGCCATTTCGTAGATCTGCAGCGAGGCGAGCATGCTCACGGCGTAGCTGATATAGTAGAAGGGCGACTCAAAGTTGTGGTTGACCTGCATCCAGTAGTGCGAAAACTCCTTGCCGAAGGATCGCAGGCCGTAAGAGCGCGCGATGGTCACGAACGTCTGGCTGATCTGCTCCGGCGTCAGAGACGGGTCGGCGTAGACCACGCGCTGGAACTCGTCGAACAGGCAGCCGGAAAAGACGGTATAGAGCGCGCTGTCCAGAAACCGGATGCGCGCGAGATCGGCATCCTCGCCGTAGATATCCTCATACCAGCCGGTGGAAAGGGCTTCCATGCCGGTAGAGTGGATCTCAAAAATGTCCAGCGAGCCGACGCTCAGCAAAAGGTCCGGCACGGGGTTCACATAGGCGTCGTAATAATGGCCGAACTCGTGGAACATACTCTGGATGTCGTTCTGGTCGCCATAGAGCGCGAGATAGATGAAGGGGGCGTTATACTGGTCGAGCGTCGTGGTGAAGCCGAGATCGCTGACGCGCTCAGCGCTGTCCATGAAGTACAGCCCGTGCTTTTCCATATACGCCGCCGCTTTGGCCGCGTCGTCCGAGACGCGGGGCATATACTGCGTGACGAGCCCGACGAGCTCCCGCTCGGTAAGGTCGGTGTCCGCGGAGAAATCGGCATACGTCGCCTCATTATAATAGAGCGAGCCGAAATACTGCCGCGCGTACGGCTTCACCGCTTCACACAGCGCCGCGGCATCGTCGGGCGTAAAATCGCGCCCGTAGCTCGCCTCGTAGGCATAGTCGGCATAGTCTTTATAGCCGACGATCTGCGCCTCCTCGTTGTGGAGATCCACCAGCTCGCGGTAAAGTGCGCCGATCTTCTCGGTCTCCTCGTCATAGCTGAGATATTCCATGATGAGCGCGTTGTACTGCAGCGTCAGCTCGGAGACGCGCTCGGTAATCTCGCGCTGCCGGTCGGTCTGCTCATCATAGCCGACCAGAGCGGTTGCCTTGTCCTCGCCGATATACGAGCGCAGCGCGGAGCCCGCGGGGCCGTCGAGCGCGTCGGAGAGCGCGGTGCAGAGCGCGTCGTTCACCTCGTTGAGAACGCTGTCGAGCTGCCGGCAGGCGTCGCTGAGCGTCTCATCGCCGGGATGGGCGTAGAAATCGATGTAGGCGAGATTGTCAAACGTGTACACTTTGGCATACTCCGCCATCAGCCAGTCGTAAAGGTCTGCCGCCTCTTTGCCGTCCGCCGTTTCGCCGAGCCGCGCGGCCTTGTCGAGCAGCTCCGCGGCATCGTAAATGTACCACGTCATATCGGCATAGTCCACGTCGGCGTGGATGCCGTCGGCCGAGGCGAACCGGCCGGTCTCGTCCTCCGGCACCGTCACGCCGAGGCCGGTGGCGAGCGCATCGCTCACGCTGCCGTCGCTGCGGACTGCGCCGACCGTCTCGGCGTCATCCGCACAGCCGCAGAGGATCAGAGAAAGCATGGCCGCCGCAAGGAGCAGCGCTATCCTTTTTTTCATTTTCATTTGCATCACCCGTTTCCATACTACACGATTCCTCGCCGAAAGTAAATAGCACGCCATTTTCCCCTTGCTACCGCGGGAAAAATAGGATATAATCCGCCGTATGAAAAAGATTCGTAAACTGATTGAAAATTTTCAGCACATTTCGGACTACATGGGCCGGCGGCAGATCGCCACCATCGCCGCCTCGACGGCGTTCTGGTTTTTTCTCTCCATCGTGCCCATCGTCATTTTGTGCGTGTCTGTTCTTCCTTATACGTCCATCACCGAGGAACAGCTCCTCACGACGGTCGCGCCCGTGCTGCCGGACTCGATGAACCAGCTCATCCGCGTCATCATTGCGGACGTATACAGCAGCGGCGTCGGCGTTTTGAGCATTTCCATCGCGGCGACGGTGTGGTCGTCGGCGATGGGCTTTGCCTCACTCATTCGAGGGCTGGAGGATATTTATGAGCAGCCGCGCCGCGCCGGGTTTCTGATGCGCCGCGCCCGCGGCATCATCTATACGCTCGGCATGCTGCTTATGATGATCCTTTCGTTCGTGCTCGGCGGCTTCGGCCAGCAGATCAAGGCGCTGGTGGAAAAATACCTTCCCGGCTCGCAGTCGTTCTTCTCGTTTCTGCTGCACTTCCGGTTCGTGGTGGTCATCGCGCTGCTGACGATCTTCTTTGCCGCCATCTTCCGCTGGAGCACCGGACTGCGCCCGCGCTTCGGTGAGGTGCTGCCCGGCGCGCTGACTGCCGCGGTCGGGTGGTCGATCTTCTCGTGGGCGTTCTCGGCGTGGGTCTCCGCCACGGGGAGCTACGGTACCTACGGCAGTCTCGTAACGGTCGTCGTCGTGATGCTCTGGCTCTATTACTGCCAGTACATTCTGCTACTGAGCGCGTGCCTGAACCGCGCTCTGCCAAAGTTCCGCCGCCGCGGAGAAACGGAAACGGCATCCGAACCGGAACCAAGCGAAGAGTAAAAAAAATCCGTATGCTTTTCGATTTCGATGAAGCATACGGATTTTTTCATACTATTGACCTTTTACTTCCGTGCGCCGGACGCGCCGAGCCTGCCGGAGAGCCACGAAAGGAGCGCCGCGGCGAGCGCTGCAATGCCGGCGGTCTGCCACGGGAGCGAGAGCGCCGCGCCGCCGAGCGAGCCGAGCAGCGCACAAAGCGCCCACGCAGCGCCCGCTCCGAGCACGCCGCCGAAAAGACCGAACAGCAGGCTTTCCGCGCCGACAATGCCCTGCGGCGACGAAAGCCCCAGCATGCGGAGCTGCCAAAGCTCGCGGCGGCGCGCCGAGGCGGCCAGTGCCGAGACAAGCACGATAAACGCACCGGCGAGCACGCCCGCGAGGACCATACCGAGCCGGTCGGTCTTTTCCGCGCTTTCCATGAGCGCCATCCCCGGCTGCACAAGGCCGGAGGCGGCGTCGGCATAGGTCACGGTCTCGGCATAGCCGCGCAGCACCGCGCCGAGCGTTTCGCGCGCGGAGAAGCTGTCGGCATAGAGCCGCAGCTGCGTCACGGTCTGCGCCGCCTCCGCGCCGAACGCGCGGAGATTTCCCTCCAGCGAGCCGGAGGAAACGCCGGAGGTGATATACCGGGCGAAAGCGTTTTCCAGCGCCTCGCCGGAAAGCGAGGCAATGGTCTGCAAAAGGGCGTCCTGCGCCCGCTCGCTCTCCGTCGCCGTTCCGGTGAGATCGAGCACCATGGCCGCCTGCTGCGCCGGGGTCTGTCCGACGGCAAAGCCGCGCAGCGCGGCGCGCTGTCCGGTCTCGTCCTGCGCATACACACCCTCGGTGTCGAACGGCAGGCCGGTCAGAACATCCGTATCGGGCGAGGCCGTCTGCGCTTTTACAATGTCACTGCCGAGCACCGTCTCCACGGTCCACGTCATGAGCTCCGGCAGGTAAGCCGCGCCGCCGGTCAGACTCTCGCCGGGAGTCTCCCCCGCCGGACACAGGATGCCGACGATGTTCAGCCGCTGCGAAGAAGCGATCTTCGCGGTGAGATACGCCGTATCTCCGCCCATATAGCCCCAGGTGCCGTCCACATTTTGGACGTACTCGTCCGTCGGCAGCAGCACACGGAACGAAAGACGCAGAAGCTCGGTATAGCTGATGTTGGCGTTTGCTTCCGGGTCAAGACCGAGCGAGCGTAGGCAGCTCTCGTCCACCTTACCGCGCGCGTCGAGCAGCACTGCCGCCTCATCGTACCGCTCCGGCCAGCGGCCGGCAGCGAGCGTATAGCGCATCTGCCGCAGGTCCTCCCCTTCCGGGAGCTGCGTCCAGAGCGTGTTGTTCTCCTCGCTGTTGAGCGCTTCCGTCCCGGCGGAGGAGGTATCGCCGCTGTAAATGCGCGGTGTGATGGCGTAACGGCGCTGCACGGAGATCGTTTTTTCGTCCGTGTGACCGTCCAGCCAGTCGCCGAGCGCTCCGAGATCGCCGGAGGGAACGCTTCCTGCGTCGAGCACGACCGGATAGGCGGAGAGCACCGCCGTTTCCGCGTCCTTCGCGCTCTGCTCTCCGCCGGAAAAGGCGGCGAACAGCAAAAGGCAGAGCAGCACCGCAACCATCGGCGCGAGCAGGCGCGGCAGCGTATGGCTCTTTTTCTTTGAGAAATTGGAGAACACCATGCGGAGGCGTTCCCCACCGGAGGCCCCGGCGACGCTCTGGTGCGCCGTGGCCGCGCTCTCCGCGTCCTCGTCCGTGTCGGAGGCGATCTGCCCGTCCTCCAGCGTCAGGACGCGCGCGTCCTCGCCGAACGGCTCGGCATTCCGCGCCGCGACGATGACGAGCTGATCTGCCGCCGCTTCACCGAGAAGCGAGAGCACGGTCTCCGCGCTCTCCGCGCTGAGACCGTCCGCCGGCTCGTCCAGAAGCAGCACGCGGCCTTTGCGGGCGAGCGCGCAGGCGAGCGCCCCGAGACGCCGCTGCTCTCCGGAGAGGCGGTCCGGGTATACGCCCGCCGCGCCCTCGAGCCCGAGCAGAGCGAGCGCTTCGCGCGCATTCTCCCGCGCATCCCGGCCGGAGAAGCCCGCGAGCACCGCGGCGCGCTCCGCGTTTTCCGAAAGCGTGAGATCGGCAAAGAGAAGCGCTTCGTCCGCGGCGGCGCATTCCCGCAGCCAGGCGCTGCGCCGCGCTTCGCTCCAGCGCGCCGTATTCTCGCCGCCGATGAGGATTTCGCCGCGGGACGGCGTCTCACGCAGGGCGAGCAGATGCAGCAGCGCCGTTTTCCCGCTGCCGGACACGCCGGTGAGCACCACGAGGCCGGTCTCCGGCAGCGTGACATTCAGGCAGCGCAGCGCATGCACGCTCTTTTTTCCGGCGGAGGATTCCAGCGCGGCGTTTTTCAGTTGGATCATAGAAAGGCCCATCCTTTCCCTTTTATACAGAGCAATTATACCTTTTGCATAAAGCGCGGTCAAGTCTCCGGCGCAATTCGTCAAAGTTGCGCTTGCAATTCCCTTTCTCGTGCGGTATGATGTGCGTACAGAACAGGGGTGCTGGGTTTTCCCGGCTGAGACGGTGCGAATCGAAGCGCCGGTACCCTTTTACCTGATCCGGGTAATGCCGGCGGAGGGAGTGCCTATACGGTATTTGTTCTTCAGCCACGTCCGGGATCGGGTGGCTGATTTTTTTATTGGAGGGCTTTTTTATGAAAAGCAAACAGACCACCCGCACACTTTGCGAAGGAGCGATCATGGTCGCCATGGCGGTCGTGCTCAACTTCTTCAAGTTCGATCTGTTCGCGCAGGGCGGATCGATGAACCTGCTCTTCATTCCTCTGATGGTGTTCGCGCTGCGGCGCGGCCCGGTCTGGGGCATGGGCGCGGGTCTCGTTTTCGGCGTTCTCAAGGCCATCATCGGCGGCGGCATCGCCTACGGCTGGCAGTCGCTCCTGCTCGACTACGCTCTGGCCTACGCGCTCACCGGTCTTGCCGGTTTCACGCCGAAAAAGCCGGTGCTCGGCACCGTCATCGGCGCGCTCGGCGCGCTTCTCTCCTTCGTCCTCAGCGGCGTGTTCGTCTGGGGCGAGTACATGCCGGACGTGTTCCTCGGCATGGCGATGAAGAACGTGTGGATCTACTCGTTCATCTACAACTTCATCTACACCGCCTTCAACTGGCTCATCGCGGCGATCGTCATCTACTTCCTTTCCAAAAAGACGAAGCTCCTGCAGCCCGAAAAGTAAAAACGTTTTTACTCATCCTCTCTTTTTTCCGCGCGCCGTCTCTCCGGGAGAACCGGAGGGGCGGTTTTTTCGTCTATAAAGATAGAAGTCGTTTATTATATTTGGATTAAGGAACTTGTCAAAAGGCGACATTCTGGTGTATACTAATTTGGTGTCTTTATATTACTGTTGAGAGCGAGGATGAAACCATGCGTGAACGCAGCGCAGCCGGTGGGATTTTCCGCGTCGTTGGACGCATTCTGCTGATCCTGCTGGTCACCATACTGCTGTTTGCCGTTTTCCTGCTTGGCGTGATGGGCGTGCTGATCCACGGCCCTTCGGCCGAAGCAGAGCGGCTTTTCGTGCTGTCCGTTAATGAGACGAGCGCGCTGAAATTCCTGCCGCACATCTATCTTTCCGATGCGCAGGTGGACGCGATACTGCACCCCGTCAGCACCTCCACGGACGACGAGCCGGCGCCGGACGACAATTTTGTCGAGCTGCCCTACGAGGACGGCCGCACCGTGGAAGACGAAAACACCAACGCGGGACAGGTCGTCGTGGCCGACCCGTCAGAGAACACCGGCGAGAGCGGCGAGTGGCTTGAGGTCGTAGACATCAAGGGCTCGACCTTTAAGGGCAAGCTCATGATCATCCGCGATCCGTCAAAGGTCGTTGTCGGCACGCTGGACGCTTACGGCGCGAACTATCACGGACTGTATCTTTACGAGTTTATCGATAAGTATAACGCCATCGGCGGCACGAACGCCGGCGGCTTTTACGATCCGGGCGGAGGCGGCAACGGCGGCATCCCCGACGGTCTCGTCATGCGCGACGGCGCCATCGCCTACGGCGATCCCGGCACATGGTATCTCAACGTTATCGGCTTTGACGCGGATCATATCCTCCACGTCGGAGACATGTCCGGCCAGCAGGCGCTCGATCTCGGGCTGATGAGCGCGGTCAGCTTCTCCCCCGGCCCGGTGCTCGTGAAGGACGGCGAGCTGCAGACGAATCTCGGCGGCGGCATGAACCCGCGCACCTGCATCGGCCAGTGTGCGGACGGCACCATCCTTCTGATGGTCATCGAGGGCCGCAAGCCCGACAGCATGGGCGCGACGTACGACGATATCGCCAAGATCATGTATGACCGCGGCGCGGTCAACGCCGCGAACCTCGACGGCGGCTCGTCCTCGCTCATGTACTACAACGGTGAGCAGATCACCCGCGGCTCGAACATCATCGGCATGCGCCAGATGTCCACCGCCATTCTCATTTTGAATTGAGGGCAGCTATGGGAAAGCATGAAAAACCTGTATCCGGCACGAGCCGGAAGAGCGAAGCGCGCCTGCCGCGCGCCGAGCGCACTCCCTCCGTCCGTGAGGAGGAGCTGCTCTTTGATATTCCGGAGACCGCCGAGCGCGTGACTGCGCGCGCGGCGGAGACGCTGCCGGAAGAGCCCGCCGCTCCGGTCCCCGCGGAGAGCTTTGAAGCGCCCGCCCCCATTCCGGAGGAGAGCTTTGAGACGCCCGCCCCCATCCGGAAAGCAGCGCGCCCCGCACAGGAAGCGGCCCCGGTGCGCCGCGAACGCCCTGTGAGCGAGGAAAAACCCGTCCGTCGGGAACGTCCCGCGCAGGATAGTGAGCCTGTCCGCCGCGAGCGTCCCGCGCAGGAGAACAAGCCTGTCCGCCGCGAGCGTCCCGTGCAGGAGGAAAAACCCGCGCGTCGGGAACGCCCCGCGCCGGAAGAGAAGTCCGCGCGTCGGGAGCGTCCCGCACAGGAAACGAAAAGCGCGCGCCGCGAACGTCCCGCCCGTGCGGAAAATCCCGCCGCGGACGAGGAGATCGTTCCGAAAAACCGAAAGAAAAAAGGCGGCTTCCGCAAGGGTCTGCTGACGTATGTTCTTGTCGTTGCGGTGATCTTCCTTGCCGCACTCATTGTCCTTTGGGTCGCGCTTGCGCGCTTCCAGAAAAACAAGGACGCCGAAAAAGCCGCGGAAGCCGAGCAGAACGCCATCGTGCTGCAGGAAAAGCAGCATGCCGAAGCCGTGCGGCAGGCGCCGCAGCGCGCGTTTGAAGCGTGGCTCGCCTCCTATACCGCCGACGACTGGACAAATCTCTGGTACGAGAAGCGCCCGGAGAACATTGACGGCCGCGACCGCGTGCGCGCTTACATGGAAGAGCGCTTCGGCAGCGGCAGCGTGCAGGCGTTCCGCTCGCTCGATTATACCGATGAAGCGCCCGCCTACGTTCTCAAGGACGGCGACGAAGCGCTCGCCCGCGTCACGCTCTCCGGCAGCGACGTGAACTGGGCCGTATCCGACGTGGAGCTTGAGCTTGAGGGGACGAAGTCCGCCTCGGTCGAGGTCGCCGTCGGCAGCAAGGTGTTCTGCAACGGCACCGAGCTCGGCAGCGAGTACGCCGGAGAACCGCAGAACAACTTCTCCTATGAGCCGCTCAAGGACAAGCTTATCAACCCCGTTTCGTGGACGACGTACACGGTGGACGGTCTCCTGATCGAGCCGGAGCTGACCGCCGAGCCGCCCGCGGGATGCAGCGTTACAAAGACCGCCGAGGGCGATTTCATGCTCTGTCTTGACGGGGCGGATGCCGAAAAGTACACCACGCGCGCGGTGAGCTTCGTGAAGGCGTATCTCACCTACTATATGAACGGCTACAACGGCACGTGGGGCAACCTGTACGCCGCGCTCGCCTATCTCACGCCCGGCACACAGGCCTACACCGATCTGCAGGACACCTACAACGGCGTTGTCTGGAACACCGCCTACGGCAACATCGACGTCTCCAACACCACCGCCTCGGGCGTGGTGATCTGGGCGGACAACTGCTACAGCGTGGACGTGACCTACGACGCCAACTGCACGCACAACGGGCAGGCCATCGACTATGCCGACGCCACCATGCGCATTTATTTCCTGCAGACCGACGCCGGTTTTGTCATCAGCAACTACGAAACTCTCTGATAAAGGCAGGGTAAAAGCGAAATGAAAGTTACTGCTGTCGTTCCCTCCTACGAGCCGGACGAAAAGCTCATTCAGGTCGTGGACGGCCTGCTGGCCGAAGGCTTTGACGATATCGTCGTCGTCAACGACGGCAGCCACGAAGGGCATCTCCAGCCTTTCGCGGAGGCCGCCGAACGCCCCGGCGTCACAGTGCTGCGGCACGAGGTGAATAAAGGCAAGGGCCGCGCGATGAAAACGGCATTTGCCTGGTGCGTGGAAAACCGGCCGGATATCGACGGCGTCGTTATCGTGGACGGCGACAATCAGCACCGCCCCAAGGACGCCATAGCCGTTGCCGAGGCGATGTGCCGCGAGCCGGACAAGCTCTGGCTCGGCGTGCGGGATTTCTCGCTGGAGCAGGTCCCGCTGCGCAGCAAGCTCGGCAACAAGATCACGCGCAGCTTTATGAAGCTCGCCTGCGGCGTCGGCGTGACCGACACGCAGACCGGACTGCGCGCCATCGCCCGCAAGCACCTGCCGCTGATGTGCTCCATCGGCGGCGAGCGGTACGAATACGAAACGCAGATGCTCCTCTCGCTCAAGGGCGCGGGGCTCGGCGTCGGCGAGGTCGTGATCGATACCGTTTACATCGACGAGAACCAGACCAGCCACTTCAACACCGTGAAGGATTCCTGGCGGATCTATAAGCTGATCTTCCGCCACCTCTTCCATGGGGACAAGAAGGAGTAAAGCCGCTTTGAAATCGTTCCTCCGCTTTTCCGGCAGCAGCGTCATCTGCTTTCTGCTGGATTATGGACTGTTCACGCTGCTCAACTCCGTGCTTCTCGTCTCCCTGCCGGACGGCACGCGCGAGCTCTGCGCGACCTATGGCGCGCGCATCGTTTCCGCTGTGACGAATTTTTTCCTCAACCGGCTGCTCGTGTTTCAGGATAAGAGCGCGGCGGGGCAGTCGATCTGGCGGTATGCCGTGCTTGCCGTTGTGCAGGCGAGCCTGTCGGCGGTGCTCGTTTCGGTATTGCAGGATCTCACAAATGCAACAAACCTGCTCGAAACGGTCATCAAGATCCCGGTGGACGGCGTGCTCTTCCTGGCAAGCTACCAGATCCAGAAGCGCTGGGTCTTCCGGCAGCGTACCGACACGCCGGATAAATAAAAAAATTCCGTATGTCCGACGACATACGGAATTTTTTTATGTGAGCATCAGCATTCTCCGGAAATATGCAGCGCCCGCCAGAGCGTCTCGCCCGCGGCGGTGAAACCGAGGCCGGGCATACCGTAAGCATACCGGCTGTCGCTCGCTTCGAGCACCGGCGTTCCGTTCACGAAAAGCGTGAGCACCTCGCCCTTTGCCTCCGCCCGGAGAGCGTATTCCCGTCCCGGCTGCCGGACAAACGGCGCGGCGGCGAGCTTCGTCACCCGACCGTCCTCGTACCGGAGCACGGCGCACTCGCCCGGCGCGGAAAAGCCGAGCGCATAGTACCGGCGCGTGCCCTGCCCGCGCAGCAGCACAAGCGCGCTCTCGCCGCTTTCAACCGTCACAGACGCGGTCACGGCCGTATCGCGCAGATAGTAATTTCCGGTGAACGCCTGCGCGCCGGTCATATACGGCAGCGCCTCCGCCGTGAGACGCATGGCGTCCCCCTCGCGCTTCCCGGCGCAGTCATTGAACGCAAACGGCGTGAGCTGCGAAAACTCCTCGCGCTGGAGCGAAAAATCGACCGCGTAGTCGATTGCGCCGGCAACGGTGATCTCGTCCACATACACCCGGCCCATGACCCAGGGGTCGGCGTCGGGCTTCGTCTCGACCGTCCAGCCGACATCGTGCACGGCGTCACCGCCGAGCTCCGGCACGGTGAACACGATCTCCGTCCACTCCCCTTCCGAAAGCACCGCGGCGGGCATGTTCACTCTCTCGCCGGTCATGGCGCGGCGGACGAACGGCGTCACCGTCACCGCGGCAGGGGCGGTCTGCTCGCTTTTCATCCAGACGCCGACGCGCTGACCGGGGTTGACCTTCGCGGTGAACACGGGATCATAGCGCTCCTCGTGGAGATCCGGGCGCGTGAGCATCGCCTTAAACGAGAGATCGACCGGTCCGGCGCGCTTGCCGTCGGTCATAAGCTCGGCGCAGTATGCGCTGGAGTGCGCCTTTCCCGGAACGATGCGCAGCGTGTGCTCCGCCTTATCCGACAGCTCGAGCCCGTGCGTCGAGCCGGGGAAGGGAAAGTCCATACGCAGCTCGCCCGGCTTCGGGCAGACGATATCCTCCGGCAGCGCGCCGCCGTGCATCCGGCAGGAGAGCGCGCCGAGCTCCTTCGCCTTGTCGGAAAGATCGACGAGATTGAGATAGCCGGACACGCTCGAGAGCGTGACAAGATCGTTGATCGGACGGCGATAGCGCTCCGGTACGCCGCCGAGACCGCCGAGCACACCGAGGATCGTGCCGATGCTGCTCGCGTTGCAGTCGGTATCGTAGCCGCACATGACGGAGATCTCGATGCTGCGGCCAAGCTCGCCCTTGCCGTAAAGCATGGCAAGGATACAGATCCCGGCGTTCGGAACGATATGGTATCCGCCGGGATATTCTTCGTCGCTGAACTCGCGCGCGATCATCTCGCGGCAGGCGCGGAAATCTGCTTCCGCCGGGTGTGCGCGGTGGTAGGCGCGCACCGTCTCGACCACGCGGCGGTAGTCGCACTTCTCCGGCAGGAAGCGCAAACCGGCATCCAGCACCTCGTCCAGCGAGGACGCCGTATACGCCGCGGCGACGCACGCGGCCATAAACCGCGCGCCGTCCACGCCGCTGCCGCCGTGCGATACGCTCGCGGCTGCGGCGGCGAGATCCGCGGCGCGCGCCGGGTCGCCGGGGCAGATGAGCCCCCAGGTGTCCACAAAGATCTGTCCGCCGATCTGCTCGGCGGCGGTCTTTCCGTTTTCCTCGATACTGCCGGAGCGCGGCGCCTTCACGCCGCGGCGAAGGTTCATATACGCGCGGTGCTCGGTGGAAACATCCTCGCCGCCCCACCAGAACATGCCCATGCCTCGGCGGGTGTAGTTGAGCCACGTCTCCCCTACCGTCTCCGGCGCAAGTGTTTCGGGCATGGCGTTGTCCGCAAGCGCGCGCACAAAGATGAGCGGACCGTTCACATCGTCATCCGCGGTATAATACCGCTGCTCGCGCAGATAGCCGCGGATGTCGCCGTAATAGCTTTGCAGCCGTTCGTATGTCCAGAACGGGTTTTCCACCGGCGCGCCGAGACGCATGCCGGCGTCCATGCCGATGAGACCTGCATAGAGCTTTTCGAGCGTTTCTCTTTCCATAGCAGTCAATAGCAGCGGCGCAGGATCTCGATCACGTCGTCCGCGGTGAGCTGCCGGTAGCTGTAGCAGCTGAGATCGGTGAGCTCCGCGACGCGCGCAAAGCAGCTATCCGGCACGCCGAGAGCGCGCAGCGTCGCCGGGGCGCCGAGCTCTTCATGGAAGAATTTCTTCAGCGCGGCGATACCCTCTTTCGCCTGCTCGCTCTCGCTCTTCCCGGCGGGATCGATGCCCCAGACGTTCCGGGCGAAGCGGGCAAGGCGCGGCGCGGCGCTCTCGCAGATATACTCGAGATACGTCGGGTGTACGACAGCGAGACCCGCGCCGTGCGCCACGTCGAAGAGCGCGGAGAGCGGATGCTCGATGCAGTGGCTCTCCCAGTCGGTCTTTTTCCCGTTATTGAGCATGCCGCAGAGCGCAAAGCTGCTCGTCCACATAAGGTTCGCCCGCGCCTCATAGTCCGTGGGTTCCACGATGGCTCGCCGCGCCGCGGCGATCTCCGTGCGCATGGCGGCCTCGGCGAGATTGTCCGTGAGGAAATCGTCGTCCGGCGGGGAGATATAAAGCTCCATCAGGTGCGACATGGTGTCCACGATGCCGTTCACCATCTGGTTTTTCGGCAGACTGTATGTGAGCGTCGGGTCAAGAATGGCAAAGCGGGGAAATTCCCACTCGCTGTCATAGCAGTTTTTCTCGCCGGTGGCGAAATTTGTGATAACGGCGGACTTGTCCAGCTCGCTGCCCGTGGCCGGAATGGTGAGAATGACGCCGAGAGGGATACCGGTTTCGGCGCTCTCCCAGTTTACATAAAACTTTTCCCAGAAGTCGCCCTCCGCCGGTGCTCCCACGGCGATGGCCTTGGAGCAGTCGATCGTGCTGCCGCCGCCGACGGCAAGAATGAGGTCGATCTTATGCTTCCGGCAAAGCTCAATGCCCTCGTACACCTTTTCGGTGCGCGGGTTCGGCATGATGCCGGAGAGCTCATAGACGCTCTTCCCCGCCGCGCGCAGCGCATCGAGAACGCGGTCATAGAGGCCGGTGCGCTTGATGCTGCCGCCGCCGTAGGTGAGCAGAACGTTTGCACCGAACTTGCCCAGCTCCTCCGGCAGATGGCTCATGGCGTCCGCGCCGAAGTGGACGCGCACGGGATTATAATACATAAAATCGTTCATGGATCTTCTCCTTTCCCAGAATGCCCCGTTTCCGAAAACCGAAACGGGGCATGATTTTTGTTATTTCGCGCCGAGAAGGGCATACATGCGCTGTTTGAAGAGCGCGGTATCCACCGCGGTGCAGAGCACGGCGTTGTGCTCCGCCTCCGGCGCGGCCGTATCGAAATGGAAATATCCGCGCTTTTCCGCGTCGTGCAGCTCTATGCGGCACTTAGCGGCAACGAGCTTCGTCATGATCTCCGGGTACAGCGCCGAGGTGACGGCGAGACTGTCCACCACACCGTAGGTCTCGCTGCCGCCGCGGATCTCGTTATAAAATTCACGCAGCCGCCGTGTGGCGAGCGCGCAGAACCGCCCCGCCGGAGACGGCGACGCAAGCAGACGTTCCACCTCGTCCGGAGTGATCTCGGTGCTGCCGCGGGTCGTATCGAGCGTGATCCACACCGCCGGAGCGCCGGACTGCAGAACGATCTCCGCCGCCTCGGGGTCGGAGCCGACGTTATACTCGGTGCACTCGGTGAGATTGCCGCGGATCCCGGCGCTGCCGCCGAGGATCCAGAGCTTTTTGATCTTCCGCACGAGATCGGGCGCAAGCGTGAGCGCGACAGCGATGTTCGTCAGCGGGCCGATGGTAACGATCTCGATCTCGCCGGGGTTTTCGCGTACAAGATCGATGATGGCCGGCACAGCGTGCTTCTTTTCCGCCTCGCGCGCCGGTGCGGGCAGGTTGAGTCTGCCGAGACCGTCCTCGCCGTGGACATGGTACGCCGCGAAGCTCTTTTGGGAAAGCAGCGGGTGCTCCACGCCGCGGTAGACCGGCGGGAGATAGCCTCCCGCCGCGTCCTCCGCCAGAAGCGCGTTCTTGGTGCAGAGATCGAGCGGAAAGTTTCCGCACACGGTCGTGATCGCCTCGACACGGGCGATGTCCTCGGCGCAGAGCGCCTCGACGATGGCCCAGGCGTCGTCCGAGCCGGTGTCCGTGTCGATGATAAAGCGGCGGATCACAGCTTCGCCGCCCAATCCGCGCCGGGCATGTCGTGCCGACGGCAGTACTCGTCAAAGACGATGCCAGCGGGGAGCATTTTGAACTCTTCGAGCAGCGCGAGACGGCGCGTGAAGTTTCCTTCGCGCTCGGCCTCCATGAGCTTGTCCGTCGGTTCGAGCAGGGCGATCATCAGCGCCTTTTTCACGCTGCGCGCGCCGATAACTGAAGCGCTCACGCGGTCGATGCTCGCATCAAAGAAGTCGAGACCGAGATGCACCTTGTCAAACGCATTGCAGCGCTTGATCTCCTGCATGATGGCAACGGTATCCTCCGACACGGTGGCGACATGGTCGCTGTCCCAGCGCACGGCGCGGGAGAGATGCGTCATGATCTCCTGGTCGAACACGAAGTAGGACGAGAGCTTCGCCGCAACGCTCTCGGTCGGATGGTAATGGCCGGTATCCATGCAGACCATGGCCTTGCCGGTCGTGAGGGCGTAGTTGGTGTAAAACTCGTGCGATCCGGCGGTGTAGCTCTCAAGACCGAGACCGAACACCTTGCCCTCGATCGAGTCGCGGTTATACTTCCGGTCGATCGGCTCGGCAAAAATGCGGTCGAGCGATTCGACGAGACGCTCGCGCGGGCCGAGCGTATCGACGCGGGTGTCCTTCGAGCCGTCCGGGATCCAGTGGTTCGTGATGCACACCTCGCCGAGCTCGCGGCCGAAATACTCGCCGATCTTCCGGCAGGCGATGCCGTGCTGTACCCAGAAATCGCGCACTTCCTTCTCGGGGCTTGCGAGCGTCCAGTTATCGCGAAGCATCGGGTGGGAGAAGTATGTGGGGTTAAAATCAAGACCGATGCCCTTTTCGCGGGCATAGTCCACCCACCCGGCGAAATGCTCGGGGCGGATCTCGTTGCGCGGTACCTTCACGCCGTTTGTGAGCGGATAAACCGCGTGCAGCGCCAGATGCTTCGCACCCGGGACGAGCGAGAGCATTTTGTCGAGAGAGACGAAGTATTCCTCCACGCTTCTCGGCTTGCCGGGGGCGTTGCCCGTGGCGGCGATGCCGCCGGTCAGCGCGGCGTCAAAATCCTCAAAGCCGGTGAGATCGTCCAGCTGCCAGCAGTTGATGGAAACGGGGATGGTATCCATCTTCCGCAGCGCTTCTTCGGTGTCCACGCCCCAGGCGGCGTATATGTCACGGGCGGCTTCGTACTGGTTTGCCATGCAGAAACTCCTTTCGTAAGGGGAAAATCAGTTATTGTTGTAGTAGACCACGTTCTCCGGGCGGATGCGGACGAAGAGATCGTCGCCCTCCGAGAGCGTTCCGGCGTGGGTGCCGAGTGCGGAAATATCGAGCGGCTGCGTACCCAGCGTGCCGATGAGCTTCCACGAAAGACCGGTGAAGATCTTCTTTTCAAGATGGAACGGGTTCGCGCCCTCGGTCTCCGGCGTGCAGAACTCGAAATACTCGCCGCGCACCGCCGTCTTGACGGTGTCGCCCTCCCTGCCGCCGACGTGGTTGACCGGAATGCGGACGTTTTCGCTGCATACGCACCATACCCCGTCCTCACACGCGAGAACGCCGGAGAGGAGGTTCGCCTTGCCGAGAAAGTCGGACGCGAACACGGACGCCGGCTGGCTGTAGATCGTGAAGGGGTCGCCCTGCTGCTCGATCTGGCCGTCGTGGAGGAGGATGATCTGGTCGGACATCGTGAGCGCTTCCTCCTGATCGTGCGTAACGAACACGGTCGTCGTGCCGATCTGCCGCTGGAGATTGCGGATCTCATACTGCATCTCGGCGCGCACCTTGCGGTCGAGCGCGGAGAGCGGCTCGTCCAGCAGGAGGATGTTCGGCTTGGTGACAAGCGCGCGGGCCAGTGCCACGCGCTGCTGCTCGCCGCCGGAGAGCTGCGTCACGCGGCGGGAGTTATAGCCGCCGAGCTTCACAAGCTCGAGCGCTTCGTTGACGCGCTCGTCGATCTCCGGCTGAGGGACTTTGTGCATCTTGAGGCCGTAGCCCACGTTTTTCGCCACGTTCATGGAGGGGAACAGCGCGTAGTTCTGGAACACAAGACCGATGTTGCGCTTTTCCGGGCGCACCTTCGTCACGTCCGCGCCGTCTACGAGCACCTCGCCCTCGTCCGCAGTCTCCAGACCGGAGATGATGCGGAGGATCGTTGTCTTGCCGCAGCCGGAGGGGCCGAGCAGCGAGAGAAAGTCCCCGCTTTTTACATCGAAGCTGACGCCCTTGAGAACGACATGGTCGCCGAAGCTCTTTTTCAATCCTTTTACCGAAAGATCCGCCATCGGTTATTCTCCTTTCTTCTTCGCGCCGCCGGACATGCCGAACAGGCTGCCCGCGGAAAAGCCCAGCCGCGAGAACGCGATCACAACGATGACCGCGATCAGAACGATGATCGCCGAAAGTGCGTTCAGATCGGCCTGATACTCGCTGCGGATGCGGGTGAACACGAGCGTCGGCAGCGTATTCCTGCCGACAGGGATGAGGTAATACTGCAGCACGAAGTTGTTGAAACACATGATCATTGCCATAATGCCGCCGGCCAGAATGCCCGGCGTGATGGCAGGAAGCGTGATATCAAAAAACACGCGCAGCGGGCTTGCCCCGAGAAGCCGGGCCGCCGCCTCCGGCGAGCGGTCCATATCCTGAAACCGGCCGTTGACGAGCAGCACAACGTACGGCAGCACAACGATCAGGTTGCCGAGGAACATGGTGCCCATGCCGCGCCCCGAGCCGAGGAACGAGAACATCAGCAGCAGGGAGATCGACGTTACGAGCCACGGGATGATGATCGGCAGCTGGAGCACGAAGTTGAACCGCGCCGCCCACTTGGGGGCGTAGTACTGCAGGCCGTAGGAGCAGAGCGTGCCGATCACGACAGCGGCCAGCGTGACAAGGAAGGAAAACTTCAGACTGAGGATACAGGCCGGAAGAAGGTTGCTCGTCGTGAAGAGCGTTTTGTACCACTGGGTCGTAAACACATACGGGAACATGCCGTACGGCGTTTTGTTGAACGACATGCCGATGATGGCGATGATCGGGATATACATGAACGCGAGCACGATGCACAGACATGCCATCATCGTGCGGCGAAAGGCCTTGCTCGTCATGCGATATCACCTCCGATCGCTTTCTGCGCGCGGTTGGCGGCAATCCGGGTAACGGCCATGATGACGCTCAGAATAATGAGCAGCACGCAGGAAAGTGCCGCGCCGTAGCCCATGTTCAGAGAACCGGAGTACTGCGTATCGATCATGCTGCCGACCATGGAGCCGCCCGCTCCGCCGACAAGTCCCGGCTCGACAAAGCTGCCGGCCACCGGAACAAACACGAGCAGTATGCCGGAGAGCAGCCCCGGCACGCTCATGGGAAATACAATGTTCGTAAAGGTTTTCGTCTTGCTCGCGCCGAGGATCAGCGATGCCTGGATGACGTTGTCGTTGATGCCCTCAAGCGAGGAATAGAGACACAGTATCATATACGGAAGATACTCATACGTCAATATAAGTACCGTGGCCTTGTTCGTATAAAGCCACGTTTTCGCGCCGTGTATGCCGATGGCGTCAAGCGCCGTGAGCAGAAGACCGCCGGTCTGGATAAGATTCATCATCGCGTAGATCAGCAGCAGCTGCGATGTGAAAAACGGCAGAATGACGACCATCATAAGCGTGCTGCGGTGCTGCGGCTTCACGATCTTTGCGATCGCCCACGCCGCGGGGTACGCCGCAACGATGCAGATGAGCGTGACCTCGCCCGCCGTAAGGAGCGATTTTCCCATCAGCCGCCAGAACGTCGCGGAGCCGAACATACGGGTGATGTTGCGCAGCGTCCAGCCCGGCCATGGCTGTCCGGCAAAGATGTTGCGGTTCATAAAGCTGAACACGAGCAGCATCAAAAGCGGCAGGATCGTCAGGCACAGCAGGAGGATGACGCTCGGCGTCGTCCACAGCGCGCCCGGACGAAATTCGGTTCTCTTCTTTTTCATTTTCAATTACCGCCCCTCTTTTAAAAAAGAATGCCGCCGAAAGGGGTTCCGGCGGCATTCTGTCGTTGGATGCGTTATGTGCCGGGCGCTTTAGCCGACGAATTCCTGATAAAGGTCGGTCCAGGCGTCCTTCAGTTCGGGATCAGCGATGTAAGGCAGGAGCTTGATGCAGGTGGGCATCGGGTCGAGCTCGAGGGTGATCTTCTGCTCCGGCGTCAGATTATCGATGGCCTTGGCGTTGACCGGCGTATAGGTGTAGTACTCGCCGGGGTACTTGTCGCTGATGCCGGTAGCCATAGCGGTCTGCTGCTCTTCGCTTTCGATCCAGTTGATCCACTCGCACGCGAGATCGTACTCATCGGTGCCTTCCACAATGGCCCAATAGTCAACGTAGCCGACCGTGCCCTCGGTGGGGTGGACGAGCTTGATGTTGGTGCTGGGATCGTTGATGAGCTGGCTGTAGGGGCCGGACCAGATCTCGCCCGCCCAGAAGTCGCCCGCGAGCCAGGGGATGGTCTGCTCGTCGTTGGAAGCCCAGAAGCCGAGGAGCTGTCCCTTGAGCTCCTTGAGCGCGGCGCGAACCTTCTCGATATCAACGTTCTCGATATCGTCGGAATCCTCGCCCGCCAGCAGGCAGCCGATGACCCAGTCGTCGCCGTCGCCGTCGAGAACCATGACATGACCCTTCAGCGCAGGATTGAGAAGATCGGACCAGTGCTCGAGCTCAAAATCGACCTTGTCGGGGTTGTAGGCGAGAGAAGAGGTGCCGTTGCACCAGGGGAACGCGAAGAGGTTGCCCGCGTCATCCACGGCGTAGGGGCTGAGGTCCTTGTAAACATCGGCCACTTCGGCGTAGTTGGGGATCTTCGCCGGATCGACGTTGGCAAGCAGGCCTTCGTCGTGGAACCACTGGGTGTAGTTGTTGGAGAGAACGACCGCGTCGATCGTCTTGTTGCCGCCGGTCATGAGGGTGGTCATCAGCTCGTCGTAGGAGTTGAAGTAGACGTGCTCAACCTGCGCGCCCGTCATGTCCTCAAAGGCCTTCTCGCAGTAATCTTCGTCGGAGTTGTAGCCCTGCCAGTTGGCAACGTACAGCGTGTGTCCCGCCCAGGGGAGCTCGCCCTCGGTCGGGGTTTCCGTCTCCGCCGGTGTCTCCGGAGCTGCCGGAGTCTCCGGAGTTGCCGGGGTCTCGGCTGCGGCACCGCAGGCGCACAGAGCAAACACCATGACCAGGGCAAGGATGAGTGCCAATGCTTTTTTCATGTTCTTTCCTCCTATTATTGGCTTTTTACGCAGCAGGGACGCTGTTTAGTAAACATCCCCTTTTCCCCGCTGCTTACCGTATCTTAATGATACGTTCTTTCCTCTCGTATGTCAATGCGGTACAATAAACAAAAACCCCCGTCGTTTTTCGTCATTCCGCTCTATCAGCCGCATACTATCCCTCGCTCTTATGGATATTTTATCCGAAGTGCATAACATACTCAGAACATTGTCCAAGTTTACCGCCGCATTTTTATATGGTTTTTCTGTGAAAAGAGTCTTTCCATTTTTAGCGAAATCATATAGAATAAAGATGTACATAAACACCGTTTTACTAAACAACCATAAGGAGGCACTACGGATGAAAATGCGCGAAATCGCCGACGCTGCCGGCGTATCGCTGACGGCGGTCTCCCTCGTTCTCAACGGAAAGCCCGGCATCGGCGATGAGAAGCGGGCGCTCGTCACCCGGCTTCTGCAGGAAAACGGCTACCAGATCCGTCCGGAGGACGCACCCCAACGCATCCACGCCCACAGCAATCTATGCTTTCTCAAATACAGCAAGCACTCCTATCTTGTCAACGGCAACCCCGGCTTCGTCACGCAGATCATGGATGCCGCCGGAGAGGAATGCCGCCGCCACGGCTACAATCTTCTTGTGAACGCCTTCAGTGACTTTTCCGCCATAAACCGCGCCGAGCTGATCGACACCGCCACCACCGGCGGCGTGATCCTGCTCGGCACGGAGATCGAGCGCGAGGATCTCTCATACTTTGACGGGCTGCAGAAGCCGTTCGTTATCGTGGACAACGCGCTCGAACGTCTGCCGTTTTCGACCGTGACGATGGACAATGCCGGCGCCGTATTTGAGGCGGTGGAGTATCTCCGTTCGCTCGGCCACCGGAAGATCGGCTTTCTTTATAATTCCATACCTTCGAGCAACGACAACGCCCGGCGCGACGCCTTTGAAGCGGCGATGCACCAGCCCGGGCTTTCGTACTCGGACGATCTCATCTGCCGCGTGTTCCCCACGATGGACGGCGCGCGCAAATCGTTCGGCGAAGCGCTCGACCGCGGTATCGCGCTGCCGACCGCTTTTCTTGCCAACAACGACAGCATTGCGCTCGGTGCCATGCGCGCCATGCAGGAGCGCGGCATCCGTGTGCCGCAGGATATCTCCATGATCGGCTTTGACGGGCTGCCGTTCTCCGCGATGAGCGAGCCAACGCTCACGACCGTGGACGTGCCCTGCGCCGACATCGGGCGCTGGGCCGTCAACATCATACACCAGCAGATGCGCGGGCGCATCCGCACGACCTGCAGCATCCACGTCAGCACACAGCTGCACATCCGCAAAAGCACCGCCGCGCCGCGCTCGTCCGGCGAGGTATGGGGAAAGGAATGATCGAACATGCTTGGAAACCATCTGCTCGGCCTTTACGAAAAGGCGCTCCCGCCGGAGCTTACCTGGGAGGAGCGTCTGCGCGCGGTAACGGAGCTTGGCTTTGACTATCTGGAGATCTCCATCGACGAGAAGGACGAGCGTCTTGCCCGACTCGACTGGACGCAGACCGAGCGCGGCGTGCTCCACCGCGCCATGCGCGAAACGGGCGTGCCCATCCAGTCGATGTGTCTGAGCGGCCACCGCCGCTTCCCCTACGGCAGCGCCGATCCCGCCGTGCGCGCACGCGCGCATGAGATCACGGAAAAGGCCGTGCTGTTCGCGCGGGAATTCGGCATCCGCGTCATCCAGCTCGCCGGGTACGACGTGTACTATGAGCCCTCCACGCCGGAAAGCCTGCGGCTTTTTGAAGAGGGGCTGCGCAGCGCGTGCGAGATCGCCGAAAAGTATCAGGTCATGCTCGCCATGGAGATCATGGATACGCCGCTCATGAGCAGCATCTCCCGCTACTTAAAATACAAGGCCGTCCTCCCCTCGCCGTGCTTCACGGTCTACCCTGATGTCGGCAACCTCTCCGCCTGGGGCAACGACACCGCCGCGGAGATATCACTCGGACGGAACGGCATGGTCGGCGTCCATCTCAAGGATACGCTCGCCGTGACGGAGGATTTCCCGGGCAAGTTCAAATGCGTCCCCTTCGGCAGCGGGTGCGTGGATTTCCCCGCGTGTCTCGGCCAGCTCGAGCGCGAGGGCTACCGCGGGCCGTACATGATCGAAATGTGGTATGAGCCCGGCCAGGACTGGCGCGCCGAGATCACGAACGCGCGGAAGTTTATGGAAGAGAAGTTTGCCGCCGCGATGAAATAAGAAAACATAGAGAGCGCCCGATGGATCAAAAATCCATCGGGCGCTTTTCCTATATCAATATTGCAGAAGCAGGGCATGCCGCGTCTCGCGGCATGTTTCCAGCGCGGAGGTGAGGACGGCGCGGTCAAACTTTGTGCGCGCGGCGCGGCGCTCGCTCTCCGGAAGCTGCGCCATATCCCGGCTGTGGGCGGCAAGGACCGCCGCGGCATGAGCTTCCCACTCGCGCTTCGCTTTCCCCGTGATCTCCATATGTCTGGCAAAGCGCCGCTGCGTCAGAATGCACAGCTCCTTAAACTCCCAGAAGAGCGAGGTGTTCTCCCCCTCTCCGGGCAGGAATGCCTCGCAGAAGGCGGGCAGGCCGTCAATGTCGACATAGAGCGGCATATAAAAGCTCATGCGCGGCGTGGCGATTGCCGTCCAGAGGACGCTGCCGGTCTCCGGCGTATAGTCCGCCACAATGCTCGAGAGCGTGCCGCGGCGGCAGAGCGCATAGTCCGGCGTCACATCCGCGAACGGGTCGCCGGAGGGGAGCTTTGTGAGATCGTATTTCGTGCCGTCGTACACGTCGCTGAGGACGTCCATGAGCGTCCGGCGCGTGATGGGTTTCGCCGGTCGGACGCTGTAGAGCGTTTCGTTCTCGCCCTGCGGCCGGCCGGAGAGAAGCTCCATGGCGCGCCAGCGGCGGCGCATGTTCATAGGGTCGAGCTCCGGGCCCCACTCGTTGGGGCTTTTGTCCGCGCCGTAGGCGCCGGCAAAGTCGAAATGACGCTCGTCACCGTCCCACCAGCCCTGCGCGCGGGCATAGTCCGCAAGGCCCTCGGAGGCAAGGACGTTCGCCGTGTCGGTCAGATCAGCGTCGTGCGTGCCGAAGGCGTTCGCGCGCACCGACACCTCGTCGTCCGGCACACGCACCGCGACCCAGCGGCCGCCCGGCGTGATCTCCAGCACCCAGCCCTCGGACGGGTCGGCGATGGAAAACGTCGCCCCGCTCTGGCAGGAATCGAGCCCCGACGGGCGCAGGCCGTAGCGCGCGACGAGCTCGCCGATGAGCTCCACGGCGCCGCGGGCCGTCTCCGCGCGGCGGAGGATCAGAAGCGGGATATCGTCCGGCTCGAGCACCATGCCCTCCCATGGGATCGCTTTGAACGCCATCACGCCCGTGCCGGCAACGGACACGTTCCGGTCGTTCGTGCCGCCGGCCCACGCGCGGTCGAGCGTGCCGATCTCGTATTTGCAGGCGGTATAAAGATAGCCGCAGGTCTCGCCGATCTCGGGGATCGTATGGCCGCCGACGAGCGTATATACGGCGTCCGGCGCATGCTTCTGCCGCGGAACGTGCGTGAGAAGGGCGGGCGTATCGTCCCAGTCGTCGTTGGCGGCGAGCAGCGCATAGCCGCTGCGCGAGGCGCGGCGGCCGGCGATAAGGCAGGTACACATAGGCTCTGTTCCTCCGGTCGTTTGTCGGGATTTCCGTGTCCTTTTTTATAAAGTATATTCTGGCGGCAGGGCAAAGTCAAGCCGCGGGGATGTTCCCTGCATTTCAGCCGGAAGGGGGCGAAAAATAGCTTGCTTTTTGGCCGTGGCTGTGGTAACATATTTAAGCGCAAAAAAGTTTTCTTTTAGAATAGAAAGGATTGAATCTCGTGAACGGTCTTGTTCTTGCTTTCACCATCATCCAGCTCCTCGCCGGTATCTTCCTGATCGTCGTCGTGCTGCTCCAGTCCGGAAAAAGCTCCGGTCTGTCCGGCGCTGTCGCCGGCGGCGCGGAGACCTTCTTCTCCAAGGGTAAGGCGAAAACGCTTGACGGTACTCTGGCGAAGATGACCAAGTGGGTCGCGCTCGCGTTCGTCGTTCTCACGCTGGTGCTGAATCTGCTGCACTGATCCCCGACTTTTCAAAAGCCTCGGAAGCACCGCTTCCGAGGCTTTTTCATACGAACCAAACCGCCGCTCCATGCGTCCTATGGTCGTATATTTCTATTATTGAACACCGAGGTGCACTCCTATGAAACTTTCCAAAACGATCGCGCTTCTGCTCTCCTGCACGCTTCTGCTGCTGACCGCGGGCTGCGGCGCGTCCCCCAAACCCGCCCCCTCGGCCGCGCCGGAGGTATCTTCTACCCCTGCCGTTACCGCAACGCCGGAGCCGACGGCCACGCCCGAACCCACGCCGACCGCGACGCCCGAGCCGATGTTCACGAACCCGCTGACCGGTGAGCAGACGTACACCGACTACAGCCAGACGCGCCCCGTCGCCATCATGGTGGAGAACAACCACTGGGACGACGGCACGCTCATCGCGCAGGGCGGTCTTTCGCAGGCGGACATCGTCTACGAGATGCAGGTGGAGTCCATCACGCGCAACATGTTCCTCTTCATGGATACGGACGGGCTGAACAACGTTTTCCCCATCCGCAGCGCGCGCAGCTATTTTGTGAGCGCCGCGCTCAGCTATGACGCCATTTTCGCCCACTGCGGCAAGAGCGGCGAGGGTCTGGAATTTGCCGACACGATGCTCGTAAACTACACCGACGCCGACGATATCGAGGTCCACGAGGGCAGCTGCGGCTTCCGGCAGTACGACGCGCCGTACTTCGGCGCCGTGCACAGCATGACGACGACCGGCGAGCGCCTGCAGGATCTTTTTGCGCAGTACGGCACCCGCACCACGCACCGTACCGACGGCTATGACTACGGTCTGCACTTCACCGAAGATGCCGCGCCGGTGAACGGTGAGGCGGCGGGCAGCATCCATATTGTGTTCCCGACAAACAAGATCACCGACTTTTCCTACGACGCCGAAAAGGGCGGCTACACGAGCACGCAGTGGAACAGCGCCTACGCGGACGGAAATACCGGCGAGAGCGTCGTATTTGAAAACGTCCTCGTCCTCTACTCCCCCACCTCGACCGGCATCGACGAGAAGAACCACTCTGCCATTTACACCTACGACTATCAGGACGCCGGTTACTTCTTCAACGGCGGCTATGCCGAGCCGATCACCTGGAGCCGCGGCAGCGTGAACGAGCCGTTCCGCTACTATACCTCCGACGGCAGCGAGCTGCAGCTCGGCGTCGGCAAAACGTATATCGCGTTCGTCTCCGAGTATTACGGCGGGGCGAGCTATTCGTGACCGGCGTGCATTGACACAAACGGACGGATATAGTATATTTTTAATATTCGACCCCAACTTTTTGCTACTATGAGGTGACACCATGAAGCGCAAGTTTCTGACCGTACTTTCTCTGCTTCTCGTATGCGCGCTCGTTTTCGGCGCGTGCGCCAACCGTCCGGACGTACCGGCCGAACCGGAAGCGACCGCGACGCCCGAGCCGACGCCCGACGTCACGGCGGAGCCCACGACCGAGCCGACCGCCACGCCCGAACCGACGCCCGAACCGACTGCAACGCCCGAGCCGACGCCCGACGCGCCGCTCGTCAACCCCCTGACCGGCGAGACCGCGACCAAGGACTACAGCAAGACACGCCCCGTGGCGATCATGGTGGAGAACAACCACTGGGATGCGCCCATCACGCCCATTCAGCAGGGCAGCATCAGCAAGGCCGCCATCGTTTACGAAGCGCAGGTCGAGCAGATCACCCGCAACATGTTCATTTTCATGGACCTGGACGATGTGGACAACATCACCCCGATCCGCAGCTGCCGCTCCTACTTTGTCAGCACCGCGCTTTCCTATGATGCGATTTTTGCCCACTGCGGCTTCAGCGCCGACGGTCTCGAATACTCCGCGCCGATGCTCGCGAATCTTGTGGACAACGACGATATCAACGTCAACGAGGATAACGGCACGGGCTTCCGCTTCACGGAGTACCCGTACTCCGGCGGCGTACACAGCATGACGACCACCGGCGAGCGCCTGCAGAAGTTCATTTCGGAAAACGGCACCCGCACCGAGCACAACACCGATTCCTATGACTACGGCCTGCGCTTCACCGAGAACGCCGCCCCGACGGGCGGAAGCGTTGCCAACAACGTCCGCATCGTGTTCCCCGGCACAAAAATCACGAGCTTTGAGTACAGCGCCGACAAAAACGGCTACACCGGCTTCAACTGGAACGCCGCCATCGCCGACGCCAACACAAGCGAAGCCGCCGTGTTCCAGAACCTTCTTGTTCTCGCCACCTATACGCAGATCGGCATCGACGATCATTACCACACCGCGATGAACACCTACGAGTGCGAAGGCACGGGTCTCTTCTTCAACGGCGGCTACTGCGAGCCCATTACCTGGAAGCGCGGCGCCGTCAATGAGCCGTTCCATTACTACACCGCCGACGGCACCGAGCTCGAGCTCGGCATCGGCCACACCTACATCGCGTTCGTATCCAGCTCCTACGGCGGAGCCACCTATAACTGATTTTCCGCAAACATCAAAAGCCCTCCGGCAGCAGCCGGAGGGCTTTTCGTTTCTCATGGGCGAAGCAGAGCTGCGCCGTTGTGCGGAAAAAGGGGTATCGTATTCAGATACGCGCGACGCCGGTTCTTCTTGCGGCTTCGGCAACGGCCTTGGCCACCGCCGGGCCGACGCGCTTGTCGAATGCCTGCGGGATGATGTAGTCCGCGGAGAGCTCGTCCTCGGAAATGAGCCCGGCGAGCGCGTGCGCCGCCGCCACCTTCATCTCTTCGTTGATGTCGCTCGCCCGTACATCGAACGCTCCCCGGAAAATGCCCGGGAACGCGAGCACGTTGTTGATCTGGTTCGGGTAATCGCTGCGGCCCGTCGATACGACCGCCGCGCCCGCCGCCTTCGCCTCTTCCGGGAAGATCTCCGGCGTCGGGTTCGCGCAGGCGAATATGATCGCGTCGCGGTTCATCGTCTTCACCATCTCGCCCGTGAGCATTTTGGGGGCCGAGACGCCGATGAACACGTCCGCCCCGACAATGACATCCGCGAGCTTGCCGTGAAGATGACGCGGATCCGTCACGTGGGACATTTCTTCCTTGATCCAGTTGAGCCCTTCGCGGCCTTCATAAATCGCGCCCTTACGGTCGCAGAGCGTCACATCCGGGAAGCCAGCCGAGAGCAGCAGCTTCGTGATCGCCGTCGCCGCAGCGCCCGCGCCGTTCACGACGACGCGCACGTCCTCTTTCTTCTTCCCTACGACCTTCAGCGCGTTCGTAAGGCCTGCGAGCGTGATGACCGCGGTGCCGTGCTGGTCGTCGTGGAAGATGGGGATGTCGCATTTTTCCTTGAGCTTGCGCTCGATCTCAAAGCAGCGGGGCGCGGCGATATCCTCGAGATTGATGCCGCCGAACGAGCCGGAGATGTTGTACACCGTCTGCACGAACTCGTCCACGTCCTTCGTCTTCACGCACAGCGGGAATGCGTCCACATCGCCGAACGACTTGAAGAGCACGCACTTGCCCTCCATGACCGGCATACCGGCTTCGGGCCCGATGTCGCCGAGACCGAGCACCGCGCTGCCGTCCGTGATGACGGCGCAGAGATTCCACCGGCGCGTCAGCTCATAGCTTTTCTCAATATCCTTCTGGATCTCCAGACATGGCTGCGCCACGCCGGGCGTGTACGCGAGCGAAAGATCGTCCTTCGTTCCGACCGGCACGGTCGCCTTCACTTCGATCTTGCCCTTCCACTCCCCGTGCAGACGCAGCGATTCCTTTGCGTAGTCCATAATGATCTCCTCTAAAAAGGGCGCGCATTGCTGCCAATACGCGCCTTGTCTTTTTCTCTTACTTCGTGCCGAAAATACGGTCGCCGGCGTCGCCGAGACCGGGGACGATGTAGCCGTGATCGTTCAGGATCGGATCCATGGCGGCGACGTAAACGTCGACATCCGGATGGTCCTTCTGCATCTTCTCCCACGCCGGAGGCGCACCGATGATGCACATGAGCTTGATGTGACGGCAGCCGTGCTGCTTGAGGAACGTGCAGGCCGCAGAAGCGCTGCCGCCGGTGGCGAACATCGGATCCACCACGATCACGTCGCGCTCGGAGACATCGGGCGGGAGCTTGCAGTAATATTCAACCGGTTCAAGGGTCTCCGGGTCACGGTACAGGCCGATATGACCGACCTTGCAGGACGGGATCATTGCAACCATGCCGTCGACCATGCCGAGACCGGCGCGGAGGATGGGGACGATGGCAAGCTTCTTGCCCGCAAGACGCTTCACCGTTGCCTTGGCAACAGGCGTTTCGATCTCAACCTCTTCCAGAGGAAGGTCGCGGGTCGCCTCATAGCACATCAGCATGGCGATCTCGCCGACAAGCTCGCGGAATTCCTTCACGCTCGTGTTCTTGTCACGCAGGATCGACAGCTTGTGCTGGATCAGCGGGTGGTCGAATACATGCAGCTCACTCATTTTTCTTGCTCCTTTGTAGTGTAGTTAGCTTTTATTTTCTCAGGCTTCGTTCATGCGGCTCTGCCGCTCGCGTTCTGCCTGGGAAAGACGAAGATAAACCGGCAGCAGGTCTTCCGCTCCGGTCGGGGTTTTGCTCTGCGCCGCGAGACACACGCCGAACGCTGTCTGCCAGCGAAGCTCCTCGGGGGCCACGGTGCAGAAAACGCCACGTTCCTTCAGCGCCTTTTCGCAGATTGCCCAGCCGTCGCCGAGGACCCAGACGCTCTTTCCGCTGCCGGAGAGCTCTTCGGCAAGCGTGTCGGCGGCGATGGCGCGATCCTCCGTCAGGCGGACGAGAGCGCCGTTTTGCACGGTGAAGAGCGCGTTATAAAGCTGGCTGCGCCGCGCGTCCATGGCGGGGCAGACGATCGTCCCCTCCGGCACGAAGCGGGCGCTCTGCGCCATGGCTTCCAACGTGGACACGCCGACTGCCGGAATGTCCAGCCCCCAGCAGAGGCCCTTGGCGGTGGATATGCCGATGCGGATACCGGTGAACGAGCCCGGTCCCTGCGCCACGGCGACCATGTCAATGGCGTCCTTCGGCGTTTCGGTGTTGGAGAGCATATTCTCGATCATCGGCAGGAGCGTCCGGCTGTGGGTAAGGCCCGTGCGCTCATAGCTCTGCGCAAGCAGCTCCCCGTCGCGGCAGAGCGCGGCGGAGCAGGCTTTCGCGGAGGTTTCGATTCCCAGTATCAGCAAAGGCTCGCCCCCTCGATCGTGATCTTTCGTGCGTTGTCGGAGCATTTCTCAATGCTCACGCGGATCTCCGAGCCGTCGAATGCCTCGGGGACATTCTCGCTCCACTCCACGGCGCACACGCCGCCGCGGTCAAGGTAATCCTCCCAGCCGATGTCGAAAAGCTCGTCCGCGCTGCCGAGCCGGTACATATCAAAGTGGAATAGGTCCCGCTTTCCGTAAAGCTCGTTCACAATGGTGAACGTCGGGCTCGTAACAGCCCCGTCTACCTCCAGACCGCGCGCAAGACCGCGCACGAACGCGGTTTTCCCCGCGCCCAGCTCGCCGTACATTGCGATCACAACGCCGTGCTCCGGCAGCGAGCGCGCGAGCTTTTCGCCGAGCGCTTCGGTCTCGGCTTCGGAGTGGCTGATAAATTCCATAATCCGTCTGCCTCTGTCTCAAAAAACTCAAACTTCTCTAACTTGGCATTATACACCGAGCATTTGCCGGAGTAAAGACCTTTTCCTGCCTGTTGCAGAAAAAAGAATGTTGTGATAGAATAGAGTGAAATTATATGTATAAGGGGAGGTGCCGCCGTGCTGGAAAGACTCAAAAAACTCCGCATTGCGCCGATCATCCAATATATATGGAGCCGTACCTCGGACTTCTTCAAAAAGGGCGATATGTTCCTGCTCGTCATGTGCTGCATATGCACATGCTTCGGCATCACGCTCGTCGGCAGCGCCACAAAGTCGTATCCGTCGCACACATTCGTGCCGATCCAGATCTTCGCGTTTATCCTCGGTCTTTTTCTCTACTATGTTCTGACCGTTCTTGACGTGAGCATCATTGCAAGCCGCTGGAAGCTCCTGATCGGCTTTGAGACGTTCCTCCTTCTGCTGCTCATCCCGTTCGGCGTTTCGGGCGATACCGGCAACTCCGGCTGGCTGCGCTTTTTCGGCATCGGCATTCAGCCTTCGGAGATCGTCAAGGTCGTGTTTATCGTACTGATGGCCAAGCAGATATCCTATCTGAAGGAATATAAGAACCTCAACTCGGTGCTCTCCATTCTCCAGCTTGTCGTCCATTTCGGCTACACGTTCGTACTGCTGATGGTCACCACCAAGGACCTCGGCTCGGCGATCGTGTTCGGCGCCATTTTTGCCGTTATGCTGATCGTGGCGGGCGTCAGGCTCTACTGGTTCCTCATCGGCGGCGCGGCGATCGCGCTTGCGATCCCGTTTCTCTGGAACAACTTCCTCGATGAGTACCAGCGCCTGCGTATTCTCGCGCCGTACGATCCCAGCATCGACCCCGACGGCTGGGGCATCACATGGCAGACGACCCGAAGCAAGTATGCCCTCATGGGCGGACAGGCCACCGGTCTCGGACTCGGCCACGGCGCACAGACGCAGTCCGGCGCGCTGACCGGCAAGCACACCGACTTCATTTTCGCCGTCGCGGGCGAAGAGCTCGGCATGGTCGCGTGCGTGCTCATCATGCTTCTGCTCTCCGTTGTCATCATCCGCTGCATGATGGTGGGACTGCGCTCGAACAACACGATGAGCATGCTCGTGTGCGTCGGCGTGGCGGCGAGCCTCTTCTTCCAGATGCTCGTCAACACCGGCATGTGCATCGGCATCACGCCCGTTATCGGCATCACGCTCCCATTTTTCAGTTACGGCGGTTCATCGCTCATGTCCACATTCGGCGCAGTCGGCCTTGTATCCGGCGCGAAATACCGACCAACGCCGCTCCAATTCCACCGATATTAAAAAGTTCATATTAGATCATAGGGGGACAGGAACCATGGCACACAGACCAAACATTCTTGCGCTCGCATCCAAGATCAGTCTCGAAAGTCTGACGTACACCGGCATTACCTACGGCGATCCCGAGTACAGAATCCTTGATCCCATCGTCGATGACGACATGTGTTCCGTTATGATGCGCATGCGTCTCGAAACCGACTTCTCCGCGGAGGATCTCGCCAAAAAGACGAGAAAGAGCCTCGATTTCGTGCAGACGCAGTGCGACAAGCTCGTTAAAGCCGGCGTCATCCGCACGCGCGTCCGCAGCGGCGTTCTCTGCTACTATTACCCGATCTGGGTACCCGGCATCATGGAGGGTATTCTCTCCAACCGCGAGCAGTGCGACGCGCACCCCGAGCTCGGCGCGTGTTTTGAGGAGTATACCCGCATCCGCGTCGGCATGCTCGCCCCGGTGCTCGGCAACGGCGTGAATTTCATGCGCGTTATGCCCGTTATGAGCGCCATCGAAAACGACACGCACAAAGCCTCCTATGATGAGATCTCCACGCTGATCGAAAAGGCGTGGGCAATCTCCGTCGGCCCCTGCTCCTGCCGAAGATCGCGCCGTCTGATGGGCGAAGGCTGCGGCCATCTGGAAGAGGATATGTGCCTCTATCTCAACGACAACGCCATCAGCTTCTCCAAGAACGGCGAGCACCGCCTCATCACCAAGGAAGAAGCGTACGAGATCCTCCGGCGCGCCGAGGACAACGGCCTTGTCCACGAGGTGAACCAGGCCCTCGGCTTTGACGACGTCACCGCCATCTGCAACTGCTGCGGCTGCTCGTGCTACGCGCTGCGCATCGCCGAGCTGTTCCGTTCGCCGAACGGCGTCAGCTCCAACTTCATTGCCAGAGTGGACAAAGACAAATGCGTTGCCTGCGGCCAGTGCGTGGAAAACTGCCAGACGAACGCCGTTCGTCTCGGCCAGAAGCACTGTCTCACCGATTCGCACATCTCCGACGCCTACGCATCCGACAAAGAGATCCCCTGGGATAAGAAAAGCTACAACATCGATTACCGCACCACCCGTACCGACACCATGCCCTCCGGCACCGCGCCGTGCAAGGCGGAGTGTCCGGCGCATGTTCCGGTGCAGGGCTACATAAAGCTCGCCGCGCAGGGCCGGTATACAGAGGCTCTCGAGCTCATCAAGAAAGAGAACCCCTTCCCCGCCGTCTGCGGCCGCATCTGCAACAAGGCATGCGAGGACGCCTGCACCCGCGGCAGCGTCGATGCGCCCATCGCCATCGACGATATCAAAAAATTCATTGCCGGAAAGGATCTGGAGGCGGAGCACCGCTTTGTTCCCAAAATGGTCAACCAGACCGGCAAGCCCTATGAGGAAAAGATCGCCGTCATCGGCTCCGGTCCCGCGGGACTTACCTGCGCCTACTATCTTGCGCTCAAGGGATATCCCGTGACCGTTTTCGAGAAGGAAAAGGAGCTCGGCGGCATGCTCACGCTCGGCATTCCCTCCTTCCGGCTGGAAAAGGACGTCATCCGCGCCGAGATCGATATCCTCCGTGATCTTGGCGTACAGTTCAAAACCGGCGTTGCCGTCGGCACGGACATCACGCTCGATGCGCTGCGTGCCGAGGGCTTTAAGGCGTTCTATCTCGCCGTCGGCGCGTCCCGCGGCGCGAAGCTCCGCTGCCCCGGCGAAGAGCTGCCGGGCGTTATGACCGGCATCGATTTCCTGCGCGCGGTCAATCTCGGCGAAGCGCCCGCGATCGGAGCATCTGTTGCCGTCATCGGCGGAGGCAATGTTGCGATCGATGTGGCCCGCGCCGCCGTCCGGCTCGGCGCCGAAGTCACCGTCGTTTACCGGCGTGACCGCGATTCCATGCCCGCCGCGGACGATGAGATCGCCGAGGCCGCCGAAGAAGGCGTTTCCTTCCGCTTCCTCGCTTCCCCCGCGGAAATCCTCGGCGACGGCAAAGCGGAAACGCTCAAGATCGAGCTCATGGAGCTGCGGGGCGGAAAGCCTGCTGGCACCGGCGTTTATGAAACGATGAACGTTTCCGCCGTCATCTCCGCCGTCGGGCAGGAGATCGAGCTGAACGGCATTTCCGTGGACACCGGCGCAAAGGGTACCGTCACCGTGTCTCTGCCGAGCTTCCAGACGAGCGAGGCCGATGTATTCGCCGGCGGCGATGTTGTCACCGGCCCGAAGTTTGCCATTGACGCGATCGCCGCGGGAAAGGAAGGCGCAATCTCCATCCACCGGTACGTCCATCCCGGCCAGTCGCAGGTCATCGGCCGTGACCACCGTGATTATAAGGCAATGAACCCCGCCACCGCAGGCGTTGCCATCGACGGCTTTGATACGGCGCCCCGGCAGAAGGCCTCCGGCGGCTCCGCGAAGGACGCGGAGAAAACGTTCCGCGATCTCCGCGGAACGCTCACCGAAGAGCAGCTGAAAACCGAGACACGCCGCTGTCTGGACTGCGGCACGGCAGTTGTAGACGAAAGTCTCTGCGTCGGCTGCGGCATCTGCACCACCAAGTGCAAGTTTGACGCGATCCGTCTGGAGAAGGTCACCGACTATGCCGGCACACCGTACTTCAAGGCGCTGCTCGGCGCGGCGGGAAACGCTCCGGCGGCGCTTGCCAAGCTCGTTGTGAAAAAGGTCGCAAGACCGTGAGGGCGCGGCGGCATGCATGAGATAGGCGTCGTCCGCTCCATGGTGAAGACCGTAACCGCCTTTGCTGAAGCGAATCAGATCACGGATATCGCCGAGATCGTCGTGGATGTCGGCGAGCTGTCGCTCGTCATCCCGAAGTATGTTGAAGATATTTACCCCCATGTCGTGGAGGATACGTTTCTGAAGAACACGAAGCTCATTTTGAACATCGTCCCCGGCATGGCGGAGTGTGACGAGTGCAACGAGGTGTTCAACGTCGTTGAGCATAAGGGCTACTGCCCGCACTGCGGCAGCTTTGAGAAAACCATCCTCACCGGCAGGGACTTTCTCATCCGCGAGATCCATATTCCCGAGTAATACATAATATAAGACCCGACATCGGAAACGATGTCGGGTCTTATATTATGCGCTTATTTCTGTTTTGCGTGGCGGCGCGCGAAGTACCATTGGAGAACGTAGTGCGGGATGGCCGCGATGTGGATCGCCGCCGCGGGCCAGACCGGCAGGATATACCGCGCCTCATAAATGCCCGCGGAGGTGATGACCACGAGCAGTGCGGAGAGGACAAGCTCCGCGAGAACAAGTGAGCGCGTTTCCCCGCGCGGCGTCCGGCGTAGCATCCACAGCGCGCCGAGGAGCGCCGCCGTCATCATGCCGTGGGTGAAGTAGAAGAACATCGTCCACGCGCGTTTGAGCATCACCGAGACGACATGCCCCGTGTTGTGCAGAACGAATTGCCTTGTCAGCGCATAAAACGCGCGGTTCTTTTCCGAGAGTGAGAGCGCGCCGTTCCCATAAATTTCCAGCAGCTCCGGCACGGTGTCGTCCGCTGTGAAATTGAGCTGGCTCGTCCAGATCGTGCTGTTGGGGTTGAGCGCGAAGCAGACGGCGTCCGCGGCGTAGTTGCTGATGGGGATGATCTCTCCGGTCTCGCGGTAGTTCACCGCCGTGTTGAACGCAAAGATCAGCAGCGGTACGACCACGACCGCGACAGGGAGCGCGCGGGAAAGCCGCTCTTTGACGCACTTCCACAGAGTGTACAGCACGACCGCAGCATAGATCGGCGCCAGCACCGGGCGTGACGCAAACGCGAGGAAGCCGGCGATGTTCATGAGAAGAAGCCGCTTTTTCGGCGGCAGCCCCTCGCGGAACGCAAGCCATTGCAGCCAGCAGAGCATGAAAAGATAAAAGAATTCTACATAGAGATTCGACGGCGGGAGCACGACGCGGAGCAAAATGACCGTATACGCCATGCACGAAAAGCCGCCGCTGCCAAAGAGACGGCGCTCGGTGTCGTATAAAAACACGGACGACGCACCGACGGACAACAGGTTCAGCACCGTAAATCCGACAAGCGGCATCCCGGCGGCGCGCAGGAGAGTTATATACAGCGGATAGGCAAACGGGACGACGATCTCCACACCGGCGCGGTCGGTCTGGATGAAGTGGCCGGTGTGCAGGAAATTGTCCGCAATGCTCAAATAGAGGCGCGCGTCCGGATAGAGGGAGGTATATTCAGAGAAAAGGAGCTGGTACAGCATCAAAAGAAGCGGCGGCAGCAGAAACGCGAGACATCGCCTGAAATCAATTCTCCGGCGCAGGCATTGCATGGATGAGCACCTCTCTACCGTATCGAAATCAGAATTCCGGAATGCGGCGGATGAGCAGCGCCGCAGCAAGCCCCGTGAGCACGCCGCCGGCAATACCGGAGACGGCGAGCACCGGCAGATAGCCGAGGAGCTGCTTTGTCTGCAATATGAGCATCGCCATCAGGATCTGTCCGGCGTTGTGCGCAACGCCGCCCGCCACGCTGATGCCCACGGTGGAAAACCGGTCGATCCGGCGCAGCAGCGCCATGACCGCGAGACTCAGCACCGCACCCGCAAGAGAATAGAGCATCGCGCCGACGCTGCCGAACAGAAGGCTTACAAGCACGACGCGCACAAGCGAGAGCGCCGCCGCCTCCTTCCAGCCGAAGCGGAAGAGCGCGAATATAACGGCGATATTTGCCAGCCCCATTTTAACGCCCGGAATGCCGACCGACGGCAGCAGCGACTCCACATACGAGAGGATCATCGCCACGGCGGTCAGCATGGCAAGCAGGACAAGCCGTTTCGTCTTTTTCATATCAGCTCACCAGATCAATATCGGCTGAAGCCGCACCCTCGATGCGGATCTCCGTTTTGTTCGGGAGACACACGATCGTATCGCCCTCATACTGCGCGGCTTTCGCCCGGACGCAGATCCCGTCCGGGCAGCTTGCCTCCGTCACGTCGGCAGTGCCGCCGGATATGACGAGAATGTTGTAGCCGCCGTTCGGCGCATGCAGCGTTACGGTCGTATCCTCGGCGAGAGGATATTCTGCCGTCCGTTCGCCGTTTACGTACACAACGGCCAGAGCGCCGTCCTTCCGGCTCAAACGCTGCACGGCAAAGAAGCCGAGCGCGAGCGCGAGCAGCGCCGCAATAAGCAATATATCCGCGCGAAGGCGGTCTTTTTTTGTCCGTTCAGGCTTCATTGGATAAACCCTTTTCATAAAAAATCCGTCCGGCTCTGCCGGACGGATTTTCTCTGGTGAAAATCAGAATCTCTGGATAACACCCACCGGGCAGTTTTCCGAGCAGGCGACGCAGCCGACACACTTATCGTAGTCGATGCGGGCGAGATTGTCAACCACCTTGATGGCTCCGGTCGGGCAGACCTTCTCGCACTTCATGCAGCCGATGCAGCCCTTCGAGCAGGCGACGCGGGTCTGCGCGCCCTTCTGGGTGTTGCTGCAGCGGACGATGGTCGGATCGACCGCGCGGCGCAGCGCGATGATGTGGTTCGGGCAGGTGCGGGTGCAGATGCCGCAGCCGGTGCAGTTGCCCGGATATACCTTCGCAACGCCGTTCACGACGTGGATGGCATCCGACGGGCAGGCGTTCTCACAGTCGCCGTAGCCGAGGCAGCTGTTCGGGCAGGCCCACTCGCCCTGGAAGAGGATGTTCGCCGCCGAGCAGTTGTTGATGCCGGCGTACTCGTACTTGTGCTTGGCCGTTTCACAGTTGCCGTTGCACTTGACGTAAGCGACCATCTCTACAACATCCTCCGCCTCGACGCCCATGATTTCGGCGATCGCAGCGGCGGCGCCGTCGGCGCCGGGGACGCAGAGGTTGGTTTTCGTCTCTTCGCCTTCGGCGAGCGCCTTGGCGTAGCCGTCACAGCCGGCGTAGCCGCACGCGCCGCAGTTGGCGCCGGGCAGACATTCGCGGATTGCGGGGAACATCTCATTCTCGGGAACGCTCATGTACTTGGAAGCGATAACAAGGATCAGCGCGGCCACCGCGCCGATGATGAGCAGAACAACAATGGCACTTATAACTCCAGACATGTCACTTTCCTCCCTTATGCGCCGAACAGCTTGTCAGCCATGCCGGCAAAGCCCATGAACGTCATGCTGGTGAGAGCCGCCGCCACGAGCGTGATGGGCAGACCTTCAAAGCATTTCGGGGGCTTGGCATGCTCGAGCGCCTTACGGACGCCGCAGAAGAGGATCAGCGCGAGACCGAAGCCGACACCGGCGGAGAAGCCGTTGACGCAGCTGAGCAGGAGGCCGCCGTCCATAGCCGTGTAGCCGTTGCTGACGTTCAGCAGCGTCACGGCGAGCACCGCGCAGTTGGTGGTGATGAGCGGGAGATAAACGCCGAGGGACTTATACAGGGGCGGAACGTACTTCTTCAGGAAGATCTCGACGAACTGCACGAGCGCGGCGATGACCAGGATGAAGATGATCGTGGAGAGGTATGTCAACTTGGGGAACATGATGTGCTGATAGATAAGATGCGTAACGGCGCTCGCGAGCGTCATAACGAAGATAACGGCGCCGCTCATGCCGATGCAGGAATCAAACTTCTTGGAAACGCCCAGGAACGGGCAGATGGCGATGAACTGCACGAGAACGTAGTTCTGCGTGAAGATCATGCCGAACATGATTTTCAGTACTTCTTTGAGCATCAGTTCTTCGCCTCCTTATCTTTCTCGGTGCAGCCTTCGGCGTTGCCGCAGCCGGCGCAGCCGCCGTCACCGCAGCCCATTTCCGGAACGAACTTCTTGCCCTTCTTGGACATGCCGAGCACGAGCATCGCCATGGCAAGGCCGAACATGAAGAATCCGCCCGGCGTCTGGGAGATAATGCGGATGGTGTACTCCTCGGGGATGATCTGATAGCCGAACAGGCTGCCGGAGCCGAGCAGCTCGCGGACGACGGAGATCGCGGTGAGGACCAGCGTATAGCCGATGCCCATGCCAAGACCGTCAAACAGGCTGTCGAGGACGTTGTTCTTATTGGCGAACATCTCGGCACGGCCGAGAACGATGCAGTTAACAACGATCAGCGGAAGGAAGATGCCGAGCGCGTTATAAAGATCGATGAGATAGGCGTGCACCACCATTTCGACGAGCGTTACGAACGTGGCAACGACGACGATGTAGCACGGGATACGGATCTTGTCGGGGATGATCTTGCGCAGCGCCGAGATAACGACGTTCGAGCCGACAAGCACGAACGTGAGCGCCGCGCCCATGCCGAGACTGCCCTTGACCGTAACGGAGATCGCGAGCACCGAGCAGCAGCCGAGCACCAGAACGAGAACGGGGTTTTCCTTGAAAATACCGTTAACGAGGATCTGCATTCTTTTTTTCATTTTCTCCGCCCTCCCTTACTGGATCGCCGCAATGGCGGCGCAAGCGGCCTGCACGCCATCGCGGACGGCGTTGCTCGTGAAGGTGGCGCCGGTCTTGAGCGTGACGCCGCTCACGTCGCCGGAGAGTCCTTCAAACTTTTCGAGCATGGATGCTTCGCCGACCTTGCTGCCGACGCCCTGCGTTTCGGTGGAGACGTTGGCCTTCACGGAGAGGATCTTGCCCTCGGTATCGAAACCGACGGTAACGACGACGGCGCCGCCGTAGCCGGTCTTTTCCGCGGTGACGACATAGCCGGTGCCGTTGTCGCCTTCAAAAATGCCGGTGACACCGTTTGCCTTCAGCTCCTCGCTCACCTCAAGCTCGGTGAACTCGGAAGCCGCGGGAAGAACTTCCTTGCGGGTCTTTTCCGCTTCGATGCGGATGTTTTCTTCGATCACGGGCGCGGTCTTGTCATTCGTGAAGCCGAGCAGCGCGGAGGCCACAAGGCAGATGACGACCAGAACAACAACGGGACGCGCCATTTCCGTCCAGAACGTATTTTTCTTTTCCATTACGCCTTGACACCTCCCACAGGCTTTGTCCGGCAGCCCTCGTTGATGTAGGGCACCAGCAGGTTCATCAGCAGCACGGCGAAGGAAACGCCCTCTGCGGAGTTGGCAAATACGCGGATCGCGGAGGTGAGGAAACCGCAGCCGAGAGCAAAGATCACGCGGCCCTTCGTCGTGAGCGGGCTGGTGACATAGTCGGTCGCCATGAAGATGGCGCCGAGCATCAGACCGCCGGAGAAGAGGCTCAGGAAAGCGCCGGTCACATCAAAGCCGTTGAAGAGGACGGTGAACACGAACGTGCCCGCAATGAAGCAGACGGGGATCGTGACCTTGATGACGCCGCGGACCACGAGATACACGCCGCCGATGAGAAGCGCCAGAGCGCAGGTCTCGCCGAGGACGCCGCCGTGGTTGCCGAGGAAGAGCGTCATAAAGCTGCTCATGTCAAGACCGCTGGCTGCCAGCGGCGTGGCGCCGGCGAGAAGATCAACGCCGGGCGCGGTCACCGTGTGCAGGTAATCCGTCATGCTCTCGGTGAAGGAGAGCATCATGGCAAGACGGCCGACGAGCGCGGGGTTCACAAAGTTGCAGCCGAGACCGCCGAAGAGCATCTTGACGATGATGACGGCGATGAAATCGCCGATGAGGAGCTGCCAGATGGGCATCGTCACGGGGACGTTGTAGGCGATGAGCACGCCGGTAACGACCGCGGAGAGATCGGCAATGGTCTGCTCCTTCTTGAAGAGCTTGTTCCATACGAACTCGAGCAGCACGCAGTTGGCGGCGGAGACCGCCACGAGCAGCAGCGAGCGGAAGCCGAAGATAATGACGGACGCGATGAGCGCCGGGATGAGCGCGATGAGCACGTCGCGCATGATACGCTGCGTCGTTGCGCCCTGCTTATGATAGTGGGGCGAGACGCTTACGATAAGACCGTTGTTCATTTTCCCGCCTCCTTCAGAGTTTTCATGCGGTTGTCGTAGTCACGCACGAGCGTTTTGGAGAGCTTGTTCACCTGCACGAGCGGACGGTGGGCCGGGCACTGGAACGCGCAGCAGCCGCACTCGATGCAAAGGCCGACCTTCAGCGCCTTGAGCGCTTCGGCGTCGTTCTTCTCATAGGCGCGCTCGATCTCCACGGGCATGAGGTTCATCGGGCAGTGGTCGATGCAGCCGCCGCAGCGGATGCATGCCGTGGGCGTCACGGGGCGGGCGTCCTTCTCGTTGAACGCAAGAATGGCGCTCGTGCCCTTGGCGACGGGGGCGTCCAGATCGTACTGGGCCACGCCCATCATCGGGCCGCCCATGACGAGCTTCTTCGGCTCGCAGCCAAAGCCGCCGGCGAAGTCGATAACTTCCTTGCAGGCCGTGCCGATGGGAGCGATGACGTTCTTCGGCTCCTTGATGGCGGAACCGTCAACGGTGATGCACTTTTCCACGAGCGGCATGCCGGTCGTGCAGTAATGCGCGAGCGTGGCAACGCTCGTCACGTTCATCACAACGCTGCCCACGTCGATGGGGAGCTTGCCCTCCGGCATGATCTTGCCGGTCGTGTGGTAAATGAGAACTTTTTCGCCGCCCTGCGGGTACATGCACGGCAGAGCGCGTACCTCGACGTGCTCGTCGTTCGCCGCAGCCGCCTTCATCTTTTCGATGCAGTCGGGCTTGTTGTCCTCAATGGCGATGATAATCTTCTTGACGTCCAGCCACTTTTCGAGCAGACGGCAGCCCTCGACGACCTCGTCGGTACGGTCGAGCATGGTGCGGTGGTCGCTCGTGATATAGCCTTCGCATTCCGCGCCGTTGATGATGATCTCCTGGATGCGGGAGGTATCCTTCACATCCAGCTTGACCGCCGTCGGGAACGTCGCGCCGCCGAGACCGACAACGCCGCTGTCGCGCACGGCGTTGATGAAGCTCGCGTAATCGGTGATCTCCGGGGCCTTGACCGTGTCGGCGACGGTCATCTGACCGTCAGACTCGATCACGACCGCCTGGCAGGTCGCACCCATAAACTGCAGCATGGGGACGATCTTCTTGACCGTGCCGGAAACGCTCGCAAATACCGGGGAAGAAACAAATCCGCCCGGTTCTCCGATCATCTGACCGACGTTGACGTGATCGCCGACCGCAACGATGCAGTTGGCGGGCTTGCCGATGTGCATGCTCATCGGAATGGTCACCGTTGCCGGGGGAGGCATCTTGATCGCCTGCATCCCGGCGGTGTTCTTCCGATGGGGGATATGTACACCGTTCAGGTTTTTCCGTGACATCCTTTCCACCTCTTGTTTATATTTCGCTTCTTAGCAAACTCCTTACAGGCCCCTGTGGGCCCACGCGGACGAAGAAAGCCGGTTCATGGACATTTTGTGCGGAAAACGTTGTATATTCCACGCGCCTTCCGCATTATATCCCCTTGCGGACGGTGCGTTTTCATATGATGGATAACATTTCATTTTTTGCATGTTTTACCAGTTAATTTCCGCAAAAATGCCCGAAAAAACCGGGTATTTCCGACAAAATAATATAACACATTCATGGAATTAAATCCAGTATAATTTTCGTATTTTTCTTTTTTTGTTCATTTGCCGGAAAACCGCCGGGCGTCTTCCTTTCCCTTGGTGGATTCCTTCTCCGAGAATCCCCCCTTGTAATTGCGGCGGATATTTGTTAATATAATGTGAGACTCGGATACTTCCGATCAGATGGAGAACAAGAAACATGAAAATCAACGAAATGACAGCCCTTCTCTCCGGCGAGGCGCGCACCGCCGCGGCCCATGCGGACGCGGAGATCATCTCCGCCTATGCCGGCGATATGCTCAGCGACGTGCTCGCGCTCGGCACCCAGCCGGACGTTCTGCTCACCGGCCTTCTCAATCCCCAGGTCATCCGCACCGCGGAAATGCTCGATACGGCGTGCGTCGTATTCCTGCGCGGCAAGGAGCCGGAGGCCTCGATCCTGGAGCTGGCGGAAAAATGCGGCGTTTGCGTACTTACCTCTCCTCTGGAGATGTACGATGCCTGCGGCATTCTGCATCAGCATGGGGTGACGGGGGCAAAATGAGCCCGCTCGTCCGTGAGTATGAGGTTCCCGGCGACGATTTTGCCCGTGCCGGAGAAGCCTCCGGGCATATCAAATCCATGCTGAAGGAGCTCGGCTTTTCTCCTGCCATGATCCGCCGCGTCGCCATCACGACGTACGAGGCGGAGATCAACATGGTCATCCACGCCGGCGGCGGTCACGTGACCGCGACGATCACGCCGGACGCCGTCAAGGTCGTTTTCACCGACCATGGCCCGGGCATTCCCAACGTGGAGCTCGCCATGCAGGCGGGCTGGTCCACGGCGCCCCAGAACATCCGGGCGCTCGGCTTCGGCGCCGGTATGGGTCTGCCCAACATAAAAAAATACAGCGATGATTTTGACATACATTCCGAAGTCGGAAAGGGTACGACTCTTTCGATCACGGTGTACGCCGGAAAGGAGTCATCGTGAGCATCGGCTACGCTTCGATATATCTTGAAAACGAGAAATGCGTCGGCTGCACCAGATGCATGCAGCGCTGCCCCACGGAGGCGATCCGCATCCGGGACGGCAAAGCGACCATCCTGCGCGAGCGGTGCGTAGACTGCGGCGAGTGCATCCGCGTCTGTCCGCGCCACGCGATGAAGGCGCGGGTGGACACGCTCTCGGAAGCGCTCGGCAAATACAAATACACGATCGCTCTCCCCGCGCAGGCGCTTTACGGGCAGTTCCCCGGCGTGCGCACCCGCGCCCCCATTCTGGAGGGGCTGCTGCGCATTGGGTTTGACAGCGTATTTGAGGTCGCCGCCGCAGCGGAGGTCATGTCCGCCGTGACGCACTATGAGCTCAATTACGGCAGCATCCCCCACCCGATCATCACGACCGACTGCCCGGTCATCCTGCGCATCGTGCGCATCCGGTTCCCGTCGCTGCTGCCGCATCTGCTCAACTACCGCTCCCCGATGGAGGTCGCGGCGCGCTGGAGCAAGCGGCTCGCCATGAAGGAAACGGGTCTTTCGGAAGAGGATATCGGGTGCGTATATATCTCCCCCTGCCCCGCCAAATGCGCAGGCGCGAAGGCCGCGCTCGGCACGGCGCGCCCGGCGATCACCGGCGTTGTATCCATTGCCGAGGTCGCGCCCCGTCTCACCGCCGTGATGGGCGACATCGACGACCACGAGCGCTATGCTCAGGCGGGTGCCGCGGGCGTCAGCTGGGCGATCTCCGGCGGGCAGTCGTCCGCCGCGGGCGAGCCGAACCATCTCGCCGCCTCCGGCATCGAAAACATCATCGGCATTCTGGAAGCGCTCGAGGACGGCAAGCTCTCCCACGTCGATCTCATTGAGCTCAACGCCTGCTATCCCGGCTGCGTCGGCGGCGCGCTGGCGGTGGAAAACCCGTTCATTGCGAAGGCACGGCTTCAGCAGATGATGCGCGATTTTGCCCCTCCCCTGCCCCCCAGCGACTGCCCCCGCGAGGATATGCGCTGGGAAAAGACCCCCACGGCGAGCTCCGCGCTCCGGCTGGACAAGGACGTGTCCGTCGCCATGGAGAAGATGGAGCAGATCCGCCGCATCACCGAGTCGCTGCCCGGCATCGACTGCGGCGCGTGCGGCTCCCCAAAATGCAGGGCTTTCGCCGAGGATATCGTCGCCGGACGGGCCGAGGCGGGCATGTGCGTATTTCCCGATAAAAACGATAAAGACAAGTAAAGCATTTTCTTCAGTTTATTACGGCGAGCGGATATCCGCCGCCTTCAGGTGGTAACGAAATGATCCTTACAGACCTTCACATTCACTCCTGTCTCTCCCCGTGTGCGGACGACACCATGACGCCGGCGGCGATCGTTAAAGCCGCCAAGGAAGCGGGGCTGGAGCTGATCGCCATCACGGATCACAATTCCGCGCGCAACTGTCCCGCCGTGGCTGCCGAAGCGGAAAAAGCCGGCATCGGCTTTATCCCCGGCATTGAGGTCACGACCTCCGAGGAGATCCACTGCGTCTGCCTTCTGCCCGATCTCGGCAAGGCGGCAGCGTTCTCCCGCTGGCTCGACACGCTGCGCCCCGGCATTGCCAACCGTCCGAATGTCTTCGGACGTCAGACCGTGATCGGCTCGCGCGGCAGCCGGACGGAGGAGCGCGAGCTGCTTTTCATGGCGCGGCGCATTTCCGTCAACGAGCTGAGCCGCGCCGTGCGGCAGTATTCGGGCCTGATCTGGCCCGCTCATGTGGATAAGCCGTCCAACTCGCTCTATTCCATTCTCGGCTGCTGGCCGGAGGATCTGGACATGGACGCCGTGGAGCTCTACTACGACACGGAGCCCGCGGGCATTCCGGAGAGCGTTCACCGGCTACGCTGCTCGGACGCGCACCGGCTCTGGGATATCAAGGGCGGATATCCGCTCCCGCTCGAGAGCGCCGATTTCGCCGGATTGAAGAAATATCTCCGGGGCGAATAAAAGATCACAACGCGCGGCAGGCCGGAAACCTGCCGCGCTGTGCCGTTTATCCAGAGAGGAAGAGAGATACATACGATGGATTCCGAAAAGAACACGGCGGCGGGCAGAAAAAGCCTTCTCCGCCGTCACGTGAAGCTGACGCTCCGGTATGTGCGCACGTTCGTTTTGTGGGCGGCGGCGGGGCTTGTGATCGGCGCGCTCGGCGGGCTGATCGGCACGGCATTCTGCTATGCCATCCGCGAGGCTACGCAGCTTCGCGGCGCATACCCTTGGCTTTTGTATTTTCTGCCGGCCGGCGGTCTGCTGATCGTATGGCTTTACCGGCTGCGCGGCATGCACCCGACGGACACGAACGGCGTGCTGCTCGCCATCCATGCGCCGACCTCCATCCCCGGCTCGACCGCGCCGCTCATTTTCGTCGGAACGACGATCACGCACCTGTTCGGCGGCTCCGCCGGACGCGAGGGCGCGGCGCTGCAGCTCGGCGGCGTGCTCGGCTATCAGCTGGGCAGGGCGCTCAAGCTTGACGAAAAGGACATACACCTCATCGTCATGTGCGGCATGAGCAGCGTGTTCTCCGCGCTCTTCGGCTCGCCGCTCACGGCGGCGGTGTTCGCAATGGAGGTCGCAAGCGTCGGCATCCTTCACTTTTCCGCCATTCTGCCGTGCCTTACCGCGTCGCTCACGGCGGCATATCTTGCCAGCGCGCTCGGCGCGGCGGCGGAGACGTTCCCGCTCGGCGCGGCCGTGCCGTTTACGTGGGCGAGCGCCGGAACGGTCGTCGCTATCGCGGCGGCGTGCGCGGTGCTGAGCATCGTCTACTGCATCGCGCTGCGGCAGGGCGGGAAAGCGCTTGGCAAAGCCGTCCCGAACAGCTACCTGCGTGTCTTTCTCGGCGGCAGCGCCGTCGTGCTGCTCTCCGTGCTGCTCGGCACGCGGGATTATAACGGCGCGGGCATGGACGTGATCGCCGCCGCCATGCAGGGACATGCCCGCCCGGAGGCGTTCGCGCTCAAAATACTCTTCACCGTGCTCACGATGACGACCGGCTACAAGGGCGGCGAGATCGTCCCGGCCATGTTCATCGGCGCGACCGCCGGATGCGTGCTCGGCGATCTCTTCGGGCTTGCGCCGGGGCTCGGCGCGGCGGTGGGGCTGCTCGGCATGTTCTGCGGCTCGCTCAACTGCCCGATCAGCGCCATATTCCTCGGCGTGGAGATGTTCGGCGGGGCAAACATCCAGTACTATGCCATCGCCGCCGCCATCAGCTTCATGCTCTCGGCAAACTTCGGCCTTTACAAGGAGCAGAAGATCGTCTATTCCAAGATCCGCGCCGAGTTCATCAACCGCTATACCGATTGAGCAGGGATAGACCAAAAATGGAAATTCAACGGATAAACTCCTATGACGACGCCCGGTTTGCAAAAAACGTTCTTTACCAGCATGGAGGCTTTCTCATAGACGGTAAACCCTGCGAGGTTGAGATCGTTTCCGATTTTGAAGCAATCGTCCGAGGGGAGAACCCACACGCATACCAAAAGGCCATTGAGGAATTTCGCTTCTATGCGCCGCATATCACAACGTTTTACGATTCGCATAAAAGCATCCTGCTGGCACTCCCACAGACGGAACGTCTGACGGTCTCTCTGGATAATATCCAACCGTCGCAGTTCTTCGTAGATGAAGAAAAAATCGCGGCAATCCGCACCTTCATTCACAAACCGGAGGATATCGTCCTGCAATTGCTTCCCTATAACGGGAGATACATTTCTCTGGACGGACACACCCGGCTTTATTATGCCGTAATGCAGGGCTGGGATCATGTCCGCGGCGTGATTGAGACTTCAAGTGACTATATCTATGCGTTCGCAGAGGAAGCCAACCGGCGCGGGATCTTCACTCCGAAGGATATGACGCTCGTATCCCATGCAGAGTACGAAGCAAAATGGAATCGCTTTTGCGAAGAGTTTTTTGCCGAAAAATGACGACGCCGCATATATAAACAATATACAGATGCCCCTCGGCGGAAGGCCGAGGGGCATTTGCTTATTCGGTTTACAGCAGATCGTCAAAGAAGCGGATGTTCTTTTCCTCGAGCGGGAGTTCCCCGGCCTGCTCCTTTTTCACGATCTCGACGATGCGGTCGTTGATGGGCGTGGGAACACCGCACTTGCGGCCCCATTCGCACACGACGCCGTTGATCGCGTCGATCTCGCAGGGCTTGCCCTTTTTGAGATCCTGCAGCATGGACGGCTCGATGGCGCGGTGCTTTTTCATTGCGATGGGGACGAGCAGCTCCGCAATGGCGCGCTTGAAGCCGTTTTTATAATAGAACAGCTTCGTAAGGTCCTTGCCCTGCACGGGCGCGAACGTCGCGCCCGCAGCGTGGCCGACGTCGATGCACTCCTTCATGCAGCGCACCGCAACGCGCCGGGCGTCCTTCTTCTCGCTCACATCGCCGAACACGCCGCCCACAACGGTGCCGAGACCGGAGAACGTCGCGTTGATGAGGAGCTTCGACCAGCGCGCGCCGAGGAGATTATCCTCCATCGCCACCGGGCACATTTTCTCAAGCAGAGAACGAACCTCCGCGAGCTTTGCGTCCGAAACGCCCTGCATGCCGCCCATATGGAACGAAAGGCTGTCCGGGTCGCTCGTGAGCACGCACTCGCCGGGAGCGTCCATCGTTGCGCCCCACTCGACCACGCAGCCGATCGTGTGGCTCTCGCCGACGATCTCGGCGATGCCCGGCTCGGGAATGCCGTTCTGGAACGTGACGATCACGCCGTCGGGCGCGAGCAGGGGCTTCAGGAACGTGACGACTTCCTTATTGTGCAGCTGCTTTGTCATAAGGAAAATGACGTCGTAGGGCGCGGTCATCTCCTCCGGGGTGATGGCCGTCACCGGCGTGGAGAAGTCCACCGTGCCGGTGATGTGCGCGCCCTTTTCGCGCAGCGCGTCCACATGGGCGCGGTTGCGGTTGACGAGTTCAACGGGGATGCCGCCCTTCGTCATATAAGCGCCGAGCACCGTTCCGAGAGAACCGGCGCCGTAGATCGCGCATTTCATTCGACCGTCACCGTCCCATCCTCGGCAAGCGTGACGCTCATGCCGGTCTTGACATATTCGAGGAACTCGTCGCCGAGAGAATCGACAACGGGCATATGCGTCTCCGTCCACACATCGGAGAGGATGGCGCCGGCGGCGGCGAGCGAGTCGATGGGCTTGGAGAAGCACATGCACGCGGGCAGCTTGCCGAGAGCGCCGGCGGTGTAGAACACCATGCCGCCGGTCGTGGAGCCGATGGTCTGCGGCAGGCACAGCGCCACGCCGATCATGGGCTTTTTATAGATATCGGGGTTGTTCTGATCGCCGCACTTTACGTCCTTATCGCCAAACATGAGCGCGGACTGGTAGCTTGCAAGCGTGTTGAAGCCGCCGTGGGAAACGAGAGCTTTGGCCGTGACGGTGCCGGGAACGACAACGCGGCCCTTGAACGTTTTCGCCATGTTATTTGGTCTCCTTTCCGGTGATGATGCCGACGATCTCGTCCTCGGAATAGAACTTCGCCGAGGTATAGGTACGCAGCTTGTTCGAGCAGGTGATGACCGGCATGGACTTGGAGAGCGGGTTGTTCATGTACATCAGCGGGCAGATATAGCTCAAAATCGCGCCCGTTTTCTTGAGCCGGTAGGCATAGGGGCCTTTGTTGAACTCTTCGAGCACCGGCGGTGCGGTAGTGAGCACCGTGGGCACGGCGAGCTTGTCGCGGCCCGATGCCTTGAGACCTTCCTCGAGCTTCTTCGTCCAGTCGACGAGCTGATCCATCGTGAGATGCGGGCAGCCGATGAAGGCAAGCTTCGGCTTCGCGTTCGGGTTTTTCCAGATGACCGGGTAGGAGGCCTTCACACGCTCGAGCTCGGCGTCGTCCACCACGTAGACCTGCGCGCCGGGGGCGATGAGCGCGTCGCCCTGCTCCACGGCTTCAGGCGTCAGATGCTCGATATGGTAAAGGCCGACCGCGCCGTTCGAGGCAGTCGCCGCGCCGAAGTCCTTGAGATACGCCTTGTTGTCCTTGTTAAGCTCCGTGCCGAGCCACGCATCAAGACCGCGGATGTACGGTACATCCTCCATGACCTTCATGCCGATGGCGCTGCCGAGAAGCTGCGCTTCGGGCTTCTTCGTCGTTTTGACCTCAACGACCCAGGTGGCCTTGCGGCCCTCGTCCGTCAGCAGGCCGAAGTACGGCACATAGCCGAGCATCGATCCCATCACGTCGATGATGCCGGAGTTGCGGTTGCAGCGCGCGCCGAGCACGCTGTTGGCGTAAACAACGGCGGAGGACTCCGCCCAGGAGAGGACCTCGCCCTTTTCGGGAATGTTGCCGACTTCGTCAAAGTAGCAGGCGCAGGTGAAGTCCTTCTCGTCCTTCATGCCCATGCGGCGGAGCTGCTCTTCGTAGCGCGGCTGGAGCTTATACATGAACTGCTTGAACACGAGATCCTGCAAAAGATTTGAAGGGACGTTCGGATCGAGCGGAAGCGGGTCGGCGGTGAACTTCTGCTGAAATTTCACGCCGGAGGCAAGAAGCTGGTCGTACAGGTCATACACCGGCTTCATCGTGTTGATGCCGAAACTGATGACGGTGTGGCCGTACTTGCTCGTGACCGGCACGAGCTTTTCCGCGCCGAACGCGTCGCCGTACATGACAAGCGTTTTCATCACCTTGGCAAGTACTTCGCCCTTTTCACCGTTCAGAATTGCCTGTTGTTCCGGGGTCAGATTCATATGCTCACACTCCTTAATATGTGTTTTTCTCAACATATCGCAATTATAACACCATTTATCCGCAAGTCAATTCCTCCGCGTCATTTTGTCCGCGAAGAACGGCAAGCAGCACGAAAAAGAGCGAAATACCGGGCGCCTGCGCAATGTTGACGAGAGCCTGCACGCCGTAGCCGAGAAGCCCCGCCGCGAGAGCGAAGGCGAGCGCGCCGCCCTTTTTCCACGCGCGGCGCAGCGCCAGAACGATCCACGCAAGATACGCCCCCAGACCGAGCACGCCCCAGTTGAGCAGGAGCTGGATATATTCGCAGTGCGCGGCATCGAGAATGGCGTCCGGGAAATACCGGTGCTGCACATCGAGCGCCGCGAGCACGCCGCAGCCGCCGCCGATGAGTTTTTTCCCGAACGGGAAATCGCCGAAGAGTGAGAGGCAGTATTTCCATACCCCGACACGGTCGGTGCCCCAGGAATCCGAAAAGTGCAGCCAATCGTCCATGCCGCCGAGCGGCACGGCGCTCCACACGGTGTTGAGCAGCACGAGAACGACTGCCGCCAGCACAGCCGCCCCAAGCAGAATATACGCATAGATTTTCCGAACGAGAAGAAGCGTTTTGTTCTCCCTCTTCCGCAGCAGAAAATACGCCGCAGCCCCCAGTACCGCGAGCGGCAGCATCACCGCCGGTTCCGAAAAATGCCGTCCGAGTGAGGAGAGCCGTTTTCCGAAATCATAAACGACCGCCCGGTAAGCGAGCACGGAAAGCGCTGTTCCGGCGAGAAGCAGCGGATACCGCCGCAGCGCGTCCGGCTCCTTTTTTGCAAGCAGCGGCAGCAGCACGAGCGCCGCGCCGATACCGAGCACCGCGCTCTCGCTCCGCACCGCCATCGCCGCCCAAAGGCCGGTGACGCAGACGATCCCCAGAAGGATCCCTTTCCAGAGCCGCCGTTCCGTGAGAAGCGCCGCGGCGCAGACCGGCCACACGAGCGTGAGATACGCCCCCGCGAAATTGATGTTGCCGAGCGTGGATATGTACCGCCCGCGGTCGAACTCGCCAAGCTGTGAGCAGAAGCCGAGCACGTCGTACCCGAGATGGTTGCACACCGTGAGTGCACCGCTGAGAAAAAGACCGAGGCCGAGCGGGACGAGAACATCACCGGAGCGCACCCGCGCGCCGGAAAAGGCGAAGTACAACGCGGCATAAAGCCACATCATGCCGAGACCCTGATACCGCCCGCGCTCGCCGAGGAACGATCCGGCAAAATCCCCGCCCGCGGCGGACGCAATAAAGCATATAAGGCAGAGCGCCAGCGCCGCCCATTCCGCGCCCGCAAGCCTGCGGCGCGGGAGGCCGTTTTCCCGGTAGAGCGTGAAGCCGAGACGCACAAGGACAAACACGACCGTCGGCACGGTAAAGCAGATCGTTTTCGTTTCCGTTATATCAAAAAAACCGTTGTGGACGGCAAGCGGCAGCAGCGCGAGCATCAAGAAGAGATACCCGCGGCAGAGCCATGTTTCAACGGTTGGTTTTACTTTTGTTTCCATCGCTTCGCCGCCTCCTTTTTTCGCATGATACCATAAAAATATCCCTCCCGTCTATTATAGCAGACGGAAGGGACAGTAAAAAAGTTTAGCGGAGGCTCCACTTTGTCTGGTCGGTGTGGAGCAACTCGTGGGATCTGTGCGAAAGGGGCTTATCGAAGAAATCGTCATAGGCCTTCTGCACGGAGGCGTTTTCGTGCGAGAAGCGCACCGGGTTGTTCCGGTCGATCTCGTAGAGCGTTTCACCGCGCTCGCCGGCAAGCTCCATTCCTTCCTGGAACGGCTGACCGCCGCCGCCGGCGCAGCCGCCGGGACAGGCCATGATCTCCACGAAGTCGTACTGCGCACGCCCGGCGCGGATGTCCTCCACAACGGCGCGGGCATTCGCAAGGCCGCTCGCCACACACGCGCGCACCGGCACGCCGCCGATCGTCGCGGAGATCTCCTTGCGGCCGTCCGTGCCGCGGACGGCCTGAAAAGCGTCCGGGTCGGGGTTATGGCCTTCCAGCACGGCGTACGCGGTGCGCAGCGCCGCTTCCATCACGCCGCCGGTCGCGCCGAAGATGACGGCAGCGCCCGTGCCCTCGCCGAGAGGCGAGTCAAACTCTTCCTCGGGCAGATCCGCCACATTGATCCATTTGAGCCGCAGCAGGCGGTCCACCTCGCGGGTCGTGAGCACCGCGTCCACATCCCGGAAGCCGGAGCTGTTGATCTCCGGCACGGCGCACTCGTACTTTTTCGCAACGCACGGCATGACGGAGACGCAGAAAATGTCCTTGGGATCGATGTTGTGCGTTTTGGCAAACCACGTTTTCGTCACCGCGCCGAACATCTGCTGCGGGGACTTGGCCGTGGAGAGCTGCGGCACCATATCGGGGTATTCAAGCTTCAGAAACCGCACCCAGCCGGGGCAGCACGAGGTGAAGAGCGGCCGCCGGAACTCCCACGAATGCTTCATTTTGTAGAGAAGCTCGCTGCCCTCCTCCATGATCGTGAGATCGGCGGCAAAGTTCGTGTCAAAGACATAGTTGGCACCCGCGGCGCGGAACGCCGCCGCCATGCGTCCTTCGGTGGCAAGCTCCTTGGGAAGGCCCAGCCCCTCGCCCCACGCGGCGCGCACCGCCGGAGCGACCTGCAGCACGACGACCTTCTTCGGATCGTCGATCGCGGAGATGACCTTTTCGGTATCGTCCCGCTCGCGGAGAGCGCCGGTCGGACAGTGGGTGATGCACTGCCCGCAGTAGGCGCAGTTCACCTCGTCGAGCTTTTTGCCGCCGCGCACGCCGACGGTGGCGCGGCTGCCGGTGCCGAGAAAGTCCCACACGCTCATGCCCTGGATCTTCTCGCACACGGCGATGCAGCGGAAGCACTGCACGCACTTCGACGCCGTGCGGATGACCGGGAGCTTCGGGTTCCAGTTGTTGGCCGGGAGCTTCGTCTCGTAGGGATTTTCAATGATGTTCATATCCGCGGCGAGCTTCTGCAGCGTGCAGTTGCCGCTGCGGACGCAGGTAGCGCAGTTGCAGTCGTGCTGCGAGAGAATGAGCTGCACGTTGTTGCGCCGCGCTACGAGCGCGCGCAGCGTGTTCGTATAGACCTCCATGCCCTCGGCGCAGATCGTGTCGCACGCCGCCATAAGACGGTCGGTGCCCTTGATCTCCACCATGCACACGCGACAGGCCGCGACCTTGCTCACGTGTTTCAGATAGCAGAGAGACGGGATCGTAATGCCGAGCTGGCGCGCCGCGTGGAGAATGGAGGTGCCGTCCTCCACCGTGACGGGTCTATCGTTGATGCGAAGATTTACCATCTGTCCTTCCTCCCTCCGCGGAATGCGCCGTAGCCGTAATGGTCGCAGCGCAGGCAGCGCGAGCATTCCTGCGCGGCCTCCTCATCCGTAAGGCACGCCTCCATGAGATTGAAGTCCTCCTTGCGGTCGCCGGCGGTGCGCTCGCGCATGTTGACGCGGCCCCACGCGGGCTTGCCGATGGTCTGCGCCGGGGGAATATCCACACCCGAGGTGATCGGCGTATGGAAGCCGAAATAGTGATCGATGTTGCCCGCAACGACTTTGCCGCTGTCGATGGCGCGCACGACCGTGGACGGGCCGAAGAAGCAGTCGCCGCCGGTGAACACGCCCGGCATGCCGGGCACTGCGCCGGAGGGATCGGCCTTGATGCGGCGGCGCTCTGTGCCGACGCCGCTGCTTTCAAAGTGCGCCGAGTCGATAGCCTGTCCGATAGCGGTAATGACGACGTCCGCCGGGAGAATGATCTCCGGCTGATCGGCGTTGATGGGCTTCGGGCGGCCATTCTCGATGGGGCCGGAGAGCTGCGGCTGCACCGCGATGCCGACGGCGCGGTCGTCCTCGGTCTCGATGCGCACCGGGGAGAGCATGGGCATGATCTCACAGCCCTCGGCGATGGCGCCGTCGATCTCCTCGCGCGCGGCGGTCATGTCCTCGATGCGGCGGCGGTAAACACAGGTGACGGAGGCCGCGCCCAGGCGCTTGGCGGTGCGCGTCGCGTCCATGGCGACGTTGCCGCCGCCCACCACGACGACGTGCTTGCCCGTGAAGTCGGGCGCTTCGCCCGCGCCGACCGCGCCGAGCAGCTCGACCGCGGAGAGCACGCCCTCGCTGTCCTGCCCGGGGATGTTCATGCGGTTGACGATCTGTGCGCCGATGGCAATGTATACGCTGTCATACTCGCTGCGGATCTGATCGAAGGTGATCTCCCGGCCGATGTCCACATCGAGCTTGACCTGAATGCCGGTGGAGAGGATGGCGTTGATATCGCGGTCCAGATCGTCGTCCGGCAGACGGTAGCTCGGGATGCCGTAACGCAGCATGCCGCCGAGCCGCTTGTGCTTTTCAAACACCGTGACGTGATAGCCCTTGAGCTGGAGATAGTACGCCGCCGTAAGGCCCGCCGGTCCGCCGCCGATGACGGCGACCGTTTTGCCGTTGAACGGCGCGCACGGCGGCGTGGGGACGATGCCCGCGCGCTCGACCGCGTAGCGCTTCAGCCCGCGGATGTTGATGGAATCGTCCACGATCTGACGGCGGCAGTGCTTTTCGCACGGATGCTCGCAGATGAGACCGCAGACACCGGGGAACGGGTTGTCCTTGCGGATGAGCCGCACGGCGTCGGCATAGCGCTCCTCGCGGATGAGAGCGATGTAGCCCGGCACGTCCACATTCGCCGGGCAGCCGGCCACGCACGGCACGGCGTCGAACGCCGCGGTGCAGACCCCGTTTTCGATGTGGGACATATAATCGTCCCGGAAGGCCTCCAGCCCGTCGAGCACGAGGCGCGCGGCCTCAAACCCGATGGCGCAGTCGGCGCTGTCGTAAATGGCGGCGGCGCTGCGGCGCACGGCGCGGAGATCGTCCGTCGTTCCGCGGCCATCGAGGATCTTCTCCAAAAGCGCGTGCAGCCGGTCCAGCCCCACGCGGCAGGGAACGCATTTTCCGCAGCTCTGCGCAAGACACAGCTGCACAAACGAGGCAGTCAGATTGACCGGACAGCTCCCGAACGGCGACGCTCCGCGGCGGCGTCCGAGCGTGGCATACAGCTCGTCCACCTTTTTCTGCGCGGCGGTCTGCTGATTTACGATCAAGGGTCAGCCCTCCCTTATATATAGTTTCAAACACATTATACGGAAAACCGACACAAAAAGCAAGATGTTCCTCGCCGTTTTTTCCTGTTTTTTTCTTTTGATGACACCGTGTTGATTTATGAACACATCTCGGGAGTCCGTTTTATGGGTCACACAATGCGGTATGCTTGTCCCATAAAGAAGATGTGAATTTGTCAAGGAGGAAAGAAAAATGGGTATTGTCGTTTCGGTGGCCGCGCTGGTGCTGTATGTTCCGATGAGCATGGTGTTCGTTCTGGGCGGAAAAAAGTGATTTTCGGGCTGCCGGGGTCCCGGCAGCCCGTCCGCTTTGTATACTTTTCAGCCGTGTATTTTTCTCTCTTCGGGGACGTGCGTCCCGGCGTGCAGGTATTTTCTTCGGGTGGCGTCGCCGCCGCGCAGGTGCCGTTCCGCCTTGTTCTGCTCGAGAACGAGCCGCACCTTTTCATACAGCAGCCGGTCGATCTGCCGAAGACGTTCGGACAGATCCTTGTGCACTGTGCTTTTGGAGATGCCGAAACGCTTGGCCGCCGCGCGGACGGTGGCATTGTTCTCAACGATCCACCTCGCCAGCTCACACGCCCGCTCGTCTCTGTTCGTTTGCATCATGCACCACTCCCCTTCCGGCATTTCATCTATATGTGCGGAAGGTTCGTCCTATGAAAATACCCCAGGCAGAAGAAAAATCTGCCTGGGGCAACAAAAATGGGTTCGTTTGAATGCGTCAGACGATGCGCCGGTCGCGCACCTGCGAATCGTAATGCTTGTTCAGCAGGGGACGCACAACATAATAAATGAGCTTGTTCTCGCCGTTGACCATATAGAGCGTGAATGTTGCGGCGAAGAAGATCACGGCGGCAAGGATCAGCTTGCCGAGGATCTTGAAGAGGATCTTGAGAAATTTCTTCATAACCTGTTCCGCCTTTCTTAGTATGCCATGGAGTCGTCAAACTCTACGATGGTCGGGTCAA